>Ga0154020_10000528_pt1 | contig 46677 bp, 40 predicted proteins | sample Klosneuvirus_201_FD_109709 | JGI IMG/M metagenome (GOLD analysis project Ga0154020, IMG submission 109709) | Active sludge microbial communities from wastewater, Klosterneuburg, Austria - Klosneuvirus_20160825_MG | ecosystem: Engineered > WWTP > Aerobic digester > Activated sludge | place... | reverse complement strand
GGGGTGGTGGCCTGAGCGTCGAGCGGCTGGTTCCGATGGATCGAGAAGACGAGGCCGCTCGCCGCTGCCGAGAGCGCGACGATCCGGATCGCCTTCCTTGTCGTGTTGCTTTTCATGGCTCTCTCCTCGTACGCCAGGGGGTCACGGCAGGAAGTCGGCGGCCGGAAGGAAGGTCCCGTCGGCCGACTTGTTGTCGACGACCACAGCCCAGCAGTAGGCGGAGCCCTGGACGCGCCAGCGGATGAAGCCGTTCGTCACCCGCTGAGAGAGGCTGACCTGCGACCACGCCTTCGGTGCGAGGGTGGCCGGGACCGTGGTCAGGAGCACGCCCGCGGCGTCGTAGACCTCGGCCGAGACCGCGTTGGATTCATTCGAGTCGTTGTAGAAGCCGATGTTCGTCCGCGTGTTGTCGTCCACGAGGATCCCGAGGCTGTAGCTGTCGAACTCGGGGAGCGCGTTCTCGAGGAGCGGGCCGGCGGAGACGACGGTCTTGTAGCGACCCTGGCCGATGTCGTTGTAGACCTCGGAGGTGACGATGAAGTCTCGCCCGGTGCCGCCGCTCTCGAAGACGAGCGCCCCGAAGCCCGAGCCGATGTTGAAGACGTCCGCGAGGAAGTTCTCGTAGTTGCGGAGCTGTTTCGACGCCATGGGGATGGAGGCGGTGGCGAGCTGACCGCCGGTGCTGAAGAGGGTGACCTGGATGTTGTAGGACTGGGTGGTGGCGTTGAGGATGGCGACCTTCGTCCGGAACTGGGAGCCGCCCACCCCGGCCACGTTCGCCGAGGTCGGGATGACGATCCGCGAGAAGGCCCCGACGAGCGGCTCGGGCCTGCTGGCCGCGTTGGCAATGGGGTTGAAGAGCAGCGCGGCAGTGCCGATGACGGCGGCGCACGACGGCCGAAGGGACTTCTTCATATTCTTGATGCCTCCTGTTACCGGGCCTCTTGCAATGCCCGTACCGCAGGGAATCGGTGCGGCGCATCACGAGAAAGGCCTGTCCGTGCGGCCCGGCGGCGTGACGGTGTGTGTTCGGCGCTAGGGTGTTGGGGACGCACACACACCCACCCGTTCCTGCCGCGGTGTCCAAGAAGCCGGAAAGACCGGCGCCGGCTCAGGGATGGGTGATGGCGTAGAGGACGACCGACGCCGCGACGGCGGCGTTGAGCGACTCGACCCGGCTCGATAGCCGGATCGTCACCCTGAAGTCGAGCGCTGCCTGGAGCGCCGTCGAGATCCCCTGGCCCTCGGAGCCGATGACCAGCGCGAGGGGCCTGTGTCGCACGGCCTCGGGCGGATCGCCGTCACGCGCCTCGGCGCCGGCCAGCGTCACGCCATGCTCCCGGGCCCAGGCCACGACGGCTCCCGGGCCCAGGCCCGTTACTACCGGGAGCCGGAAGGCGCTGCCGGCGGAGGCGCGGAGGGCCTTCGCCGAGAACGGGGACGCGCAGCCCTCCGTCAGGAGCGCGGCCTCGGCGCCGAAGGCCTCGGCGGAGCGGAGGATGGCGCCGACGTTCGAGGGGTCCTGGATTCCGTCGAGGACGACCGCGAGGTGGAGCCGGGGCAGGTCGGCCAGTCGGGCCACGGGTAACGGCGCGATCGCCACCACTCCGCGGGCTGAGGCGAGCTCGGACAGCTTCTCGAGGACGCGATTCGACACCACGACCGCCGCGCCTTCGACTCGGGCCGCGAGGTCGTCGTCGAGGGAGCCGGCCGTGTGGAAGACGATCCCGGGCCTGATTCCCGAGTCGAGGGCCTCGCGGAGGAGCCGCGCGCCTTCGATGGGTATCCTCTCCCCGTTTTGAAGGGCCCGCCGGGCAGCGGCCACGTGGGGATTCGAGGGGGAGTCGATTGCCGTCACGCGACCGGATTATGCGGGGAGCGGAAAGAGCGGGGAGCGGCAGCGGGAGCGTTGATCGGGTGAGAAGTAAACCTGGTCGGCGTCGGGGTGGCGATCGACGGGGTCAGGTGCTTAAATCGAATCGATGAAGGCTCCACCAGGCGCAGCGGCGATCGCCGTCAAGGCCTCGCCGCTCACTGCGCCCTGGGCCTTTCCCTCCGGCGCGCCCATCGTCGTCGCCTACCACCTCGGGTTCCGAAGACTTCGGGCTCCCCAGGCCGCCTGGAGAGTCCTCACGGAGAAACACGTATGAAAATCTCGAGACGCGCTTCCTCGGTCGCCGGCTCGGCGACGCTCGAGGTCCTCAAGGCCGCCTCCGCCATGCGGGCTCAGGGCATCGACGTCGTGGACCTTGGTCCGGGCGAGCCCGATTTCCCGACGCCCGAGTTCATCAAGGAAGGGGCCATCGGAGCGATCCGGGCGAACTTCACGAAGTACACCGACGCCTCCGGCGTCATCGAGCTCCGCTTCGCCATCGCCGAGCACTACAAGCGCGCCTGGAACGCTCCCTACGAGGCGAGCCAGGTGCTGGTGACCGCCGGGGGAAAGCAGGCGCTCCACACCGCGTGCCTCGCCCTCTTCGAGGAGGGGGACGACGTCCTCATCCCGTCGCCGTACTGGGTCTCGTTCCCCGAGATGGTGAAGCTGGCCGGTGCGAACCCGGTCTTCGTGAAGACGACGGCCGAGGAGGGTTTCAAGCTGACGGCGGCGGCTGTCGAGGCCGCGGCCACGCCGGCGACGCGCGGCGTGATCGTGAACACGCCGAACAACCCCACGGGCGCCGTCATCGAGCCCGCCGAGATCGAGAAGATCGTCCGCCTCGCAGCGGCGCGCGGCTGGACGGTCCTCTTCGACGAGTGCTACGACCGCTTCGTCTTCGAGGGGCGGCACCTCTCGGCCGCGGCGCTGGCCCGCGAGTTTCCGGAGACGATCCTCGTGGCCGGCACGCTGTCGAAGACCTACGCGATGACGGGCTGGCGGATCGGCTTCGCCGTCGGCCCGAAGGCGCTCATCGACACGATGGCGCGCATCGTCTCTCACGCCACCTCGAACGTCTGCTCCATCACCCAGAAGGCGGGCCTCCTCGCACTGACGCACACCGATAAGTCGGAAGAGGCGATCCACGAGATGCTGGTGGAGTACGGTCACCGACGGGAGTTCCTCATCCCCGCGCTGAACGGCCTTCCGGGCGTCACCTGCGCGACGCCGGGCGGCGCCTTCTACGCCTTCCCCGACGTCTCCTGGCACTACGGTTCGAAAGGGCTGACCGACTCCTACAGCTTCGCGAAGTACCTGCTGGAGTCGGTCGCGGTGGCGGTCACCCCCGGAGCCGCCTTCGGAGAGGACCGCTGCATCCGGATCTCCTTCGCCACTTCGGTCGAGCGGTTGCAGGAGGGGATCGCGCGGATGCGGAAGGCGCTGACCTAGCTAGCCAGCCGCAGATCGCTTGGCGATCTCCCCGGGGCGGCTCGCTGAACTGTCTTGTTCGGGGGCACAGCGTACGCTGTTCCCCCCGAGCCCCCCTCCTGATCCCCCAAGGAATCGCTGCTGAAGACCCGCTCGAGACTCGATTCGTTCGCATTCCCGGTGGATTACTCGGGCACCCCCGGTACGTCGAGGGCTGCGCTAGAACGCTCCGGTGTCGCCGAGGCTTCCGATGTGGCCGAGCGCGTTGTCGTACGTCTTGACGGCGCCCGTCGTGCTGTCGGTCACCGTGATCGTGTACTGCACGTCGGAAAGCGCGCCGTAGAAGACCCAGAACTTGCCGTTCACCGGCCGCCCGTCGAGGACCTTCACCACGAGCTCGACGTTCGTGCTGGAGAAGAACCAGAAGTAGCCGGTGTCGGTCGTCAACGGGACGGCCTTGCCGGTGCCGGTGCTGCTGTCGTAAGCGGTCCAGGAGACCTGCACCTTGAACCGCGACGCGTTCAGGCAGAGGTTCTCGTTGCCGGCCGTGCAGGGGACGGCTCCACCGCCGCCGCCCGTCGCGAGGGTCACGACGGCCAGCGTGGCCGACCGCGCCGGGAGGTCGAACGTGAAGCCGGCGCCGGTGGCGGGGAGGTCGCCCGCGGGGCCGAGGCGCGTGGCGGCGTCGAAGCGGTAGAGATGCGCGGGGCCGTTCACCCCGCCCGCGATCGAGACCGGAACGGCGTGCGGCAGAGTGTCCTTGTTGAAGAGGAGGACGTAGAGAATGTTGCCGGGTCCGCGGATCGCGTAGGAGCCGACCGCGTCGACATCGGATGTCTGCGCCCGGACGCTGTCGCCGGTCACCTTCGATCCGCTGCCGTCGTAGTTCAGGTAGAGCCTGAAGGCGTCCTCCACACGCGTTCCGGGCTCGGGCGAGATCCAGCGCGTGGCGAGGTCGACGCCTTCCCGCCCGAACACCGCCATCACCTCGGCCTGCGCGAGGGCAGACGACGGACCGTTGTCGTTGCCCCAGCTGTACTCGGTGATGGCGAGCTTCGTTCCCGGCGCGCGGGCAGCGATCCACTCCTTCAGACGCGGGATGAGACGCGTCCTGTCGGCGATCCACGACTCGTCGACGTAGGCCGCGTCGTAGAGGTTCCGGATCGACCGGAGCCGCTTCGCGGACGTGGCGGCCGATTCGTCGTCGGAGAGCGCGATGCCGTTCCCCTGCGGGTACCAGTGGACGTCGAGGTAATCGACGAGGCGGATGCCGTTCGCCGCCTCGTAGTCGCGGACCTGCTTCAGGTACCACTCGACGAACGGCAGTCCGCCGTGCGCCTGGCGGTCCGGGCCGTCGACGCAGTTGTCGGCCGCGGAGCCGAAGAGATCGCACCAGCCCCAGGTGTCGGGTCCGAGGATCTTCGCGTTCGGGTCCTGCCGCTTGATGGCCAGGGCGTAGTCGCGCGTCCTCTGCCACATCTCGTCGTAGGTCGTCTTGGCGGGGTGGACGTCTCGGTGCGTGTAGGGCCAGAGGATCGGCTCGTTGTCGAGGGCGTAGAGCTTCACACCGCCGTTCGCGGCCGTGCCGACGCGGCTCTGGAGATGCGCCACCCAGCGCGACACGAAGTCGGGGCCGATCTCGCGCGACGTGTCGCGCGGGTCGTTGGCCGTGATGTCGGTGCCGTCGGCGCGCTTGCCGTTGCCGGCGTCGGGCTGGCACCAGAACGCGCCGCCGGTGGCGGTGCACTCCGTCTGCTGCTGCGCGCCGTACTTCGCGACGGAGAATCCCCAGCGCCGCGTCCGGTCGATCGGCGTCCAGCCGATCGTGGGCACCGTGAGGATCACCTCGCTTCCGGCCGCCTTCGCTTCGTCGACGAACCGGTCGGCCGACGAGTCGTTCGGAAGCTGGCCCGGGTTCGGGTTGTCGTCCTCGACGTTGTAATAGAACCAGTCGCTCGCGGTGTTGTGGATGTCGTGCTCCCACGAGTACCGCGTGGTGCTGTTGCCGCCCCAGCGGCGCGCCGGGAGCTTCAGCGTCGAGAGCTGGGACGCCTTGCCGAAGTTGACGCCGTAGACGAGCGGGCTGACCGGACGGCGATCGGCGTTCGGGTCGATCGTCACGGACACCGTGCCCCCGGTCGAGGGTGGGCCGGTCCGCTCGATGAGCTGGAGGTCGTCCACGTAGACGGCCGGCTGGTTGCCGCCCGAGCCGTCCTGGAACCAGAGGCCGTCGGGGAGGCCGCTCGTCACGTCGAGCTGAGCGAACGTGATCCGCATCTTCGTCCACTGGGTCGAGGAGATGCCGTCGAGGGCCAGGTCGCCGAGAGGGCTGCCGCCCAGGACGAGAGCGAACCGGACCTGCTGGCCTCCGGCGCCGGCGCCCCGGATCCAGAACTCCACGGCCTCGTACTGCGCCACGTTGAAGCCCTCGTCGCGATGGAGGAAGAGCCCAGCCCAGCCGTCCGGTTCGAACGAGATGGCCCTGGTCCCGCCGTGGACCACAACGGTCTGCGCCAGGTCGTGCGCGGCCCAGCTCCAGTCGACGAAGCCGCTCCGGAGTTGGTCGTCGTAGACGGGGAGGTTCGCCGCGAGGAGGGGAGACGCCGCCAGGAGCGTCAACGCGAGCTTCTTCATCAGGCCAACGTACGGAGGTGCCAGCCTGTCCACAAGACGAGCGAGGGCGAGTCGCGGGCTAGCGAGATCTCGACGTGGGTAGAGGGGGACGTGACCGGGGTCACGTCAGCGTGGCGGATCGTCCTCCCGCACTCGAATCCACGTCCCGCTCCCGCACCGTGTCCTGGTCCGGTCCCCTGGCGTTGGATGCGCGGTCACCCGCGCGGGCAGAACGGGCGTGCGTGGATGAGATCCGGCCTGTCGGAGACGATCTCGATCAGCCTCCGAAGACCTGCAGCTCGAGACGAGCGAGATGCGTGGGTGGTTTGCCTTCCTCGTGTCTGTTCGGGTCTCTCTCAGAGGTCGGCCGTGAAGCTCTCGCCGAGGACCGAGAACGGGACGCTCGGGACGAGGAAGGCGAAGCACGGGGAGTCCCCGACGAACGGCGCCAGCCAGCGGCTCTCCGCGGCGTTCACGACGAGGGGCTGCACTTCGGACACGGCGATCGGGATGCTGATGGGCGACTCGTGGAGCCGTCCGAGCGCGGGAAAGACCGCCACGGCGCGGTTCTGGTCGACGAGGTACCGGACGGCGTCGTCCCAGGTCGGGAAGTGTCGTGCGAAGTCAGCCGGAAGAGTCCGTGTTCCCCCGACGCGGACCTCGGACCGAAGGTCCGGAGCGCTGCCCGCACCGGGATCGATCGACGTGACGATCCGGTCGCCTTCGCGGGCGTGTGTAATCGACAGTGGCAGATGCGAAGGCAGGCCGTCGCTCAGGAGGCGGCTTCCGGCCACGTAGCGGAGGTCGCTGACGATGCACTTGACGAAGACGATGGCGCCGGGCGGCGCCCCTTCGCGCTCGGGCTCCACGTAGAGCCGCCAGTTGCTCTGGTGCGGTGAGGGGAGGAGCTTTCGGAGCGGACCGAGGAAGGTCGGACCGAAATGGCCGTGGCGATACGTGAGGATCGAGACGACGGTCTCGCCTCCGAACATGGTGGCGCGAAGCGGTGCCGGAAGGAGCGCGGCCACCCGCTCGGCCGGCACCATCCAGTTGAGGTAGACGACGTCCGTGACGTCGCTCCGCATTGGGGGCGACGGCAGGTAGCGGGCGAGGTCTCTGAGATGCGGGACGAGCTCGAGGGCGTGTCCGAGGATCCCGGGCCCGGGAGCCCGCAGTCGATGGACCGCGCGCGCGGGCGTATCGAAGCGGCCGTGATGGGCCTCGGCGACCACGACGCCGAGACCGACCATGAAGACGAGGAGGAGGGGGAACGCGACGGCGTTCAGGCCGAAGACGATGCCGAACGACGGGTAGCCCTCGACGGTCGCGCGGGTCGTCGAGTACCAGTTCGCGATTGTGGTACCGACGAAGAGGATCCAGGTGACGGAACCGAGCGCGAGAAAGGCGCGGCGGCGCGGCGACGGCGGAAGGCCGGCGGCCACGGCGAGCATCCAGAAGACGCCCATCAACGTGTAACCGAAGGCCCCGCAGGTCCCGGTGAGGAGCAGGGTGCGGGCCTCGACGCTCACGAACGCGGCCAGCGACGCGGGCGAGGCGACGGCAGCCCTCGCGGCCTCGACGACGGCCGTGTCGAGGAGGAGCTCGGCCCACTGGTCCGGGATCACCGCGAGGACCGTGGCGACGACGGCCCCGACGGCATACAGCCGCGCCCGCTCCTTTCCCGCGGCGCCGAAGTAGGCCGCGACGGCGACGCTGAGGAACAGGTCCGAGGCCGCCGTGAGCTGCCAGGCGAGCCAGCCGAGCCGCCAGAGCCACGGATGCGCCGCCATGTACGTCGCGCGGGCCAGGGCGGTGGCGTTCATGTCGACGCCCGGCGCGAGGACGGTGACCATCGCCACGAGCGCGAGGACGTGGACGGCGAGCGACAGGAAGAGCGCCAGGACGAGGAGGCGGTAGCGGGCGATCAATACGCGTTCTTGTGGAGGAAGCCCCAGCGGATCGTCATCCAGATGATCTTCACGTCGAGACCGACGCTCCAGTTCTCGATGTAGTACAGGTCGTACTCGATCCGCTTCGAGAGGCTGGTGTTCCCGCGCCAGCCGTGCACCTGCGCCCATCCGGTGATGCCGGCTCTCACACGGTGGCGCAGCATGTATTGCGGGAACTTCTCCTTGAACTCCTTGACGAACTCGGGCCGCTCGGGACGCGGCCCCACGAGCGACATGTCGCCGACGAAGACGTTCACGAGCTGGGGAAGCTCGTCGAGGGAGGTCGTCCTGAGGAACGAGCCGACCACCGTTCGCCGCGGGTCGTCCTCCACGGTCCAGGTCGCGCCGGTCTTCTCCTCCGCGTCCACCCGCATCGAGCGGAACTTGATCATCCGGAAGAGGCGTCCGTCGAGGCCCGTCCGCTCCTGGGTGAAGAAGATCGGACCGCGGTCCTCGAGCCAGATCGCGAGAGCGATGAACGGGAAGAGCACCGCCAGCGCCGCCAGCCCGAACGCCGAGAGCGCCAGGTCCATCGTCCGTTTCACGAGCGAGTTCCAGCCTTCCAGCGGAACCTGCGTCAGGTTGATGACGGGGAGGCCGTCGAAGTCCTCCACGCCAGCCTTGAACGTGACGTACTGGAAGAGATCGGGGACGACGCGGAGGTCGACCATCTCGTTGCCGACCTCCTTCAGGATCGACAGCATGGTCCGGTAGGCCTCGACGGGAAGCGCCAGGAAAACCGTGTCGACCTCGTGCGACGCGAGGAGCGCCTTCACCTCCGCGGTGGTCCCGAGGACCGGGAGCCCCCGATAGCCTTCGGCCTGCTTCACCGGATCGTCGTCCGCGAAGCCGATCGGTTTCAGGCCGGTGGCCGGGTGATCGAGAAGCTTGTCCGCCAGAGCCTGGCCCGTGTGCCCGGCTCCCACGATGAGGACGCGCCGCACGCCGACGCCGCTCGCCCAGACGGTCTCGAGGTACTTCCGGATCCCGAACCGGGCCAGCGCCACGAGGAGGATGTCGAGGACGAGGAAGAGGACGATGAGCGGGCGATTGAAAGAGTAAGCCCGCCAGAACGAGAGGACGCTGATGAGGAGGAAGGTGCTCAGCGAGCCCGCGACGACGACCCCGAGCGTCTCGTCGATGGTGGAGCGGTCGCGGCGGATCTGGTAGAGACGGTGGAAGTAGAAGACCGTGGGCCAGAGGATGAGGATGACCGGGATCAGCCCGCTGTAGCTCTCGAACGGCTGCGGCCCTTTCGGGATGGGCCAGGCCGACTCGAACCGGATGACGTACGCCGCAACGAGCGCGATCACGGTGGCAACGACGTCGGACAGGACGAAGAACGCCTGAAGGCGCCGGGTTTGCCGTTGAATCACAGGGCTAGATCATCCTTCATCGCTCGGAATCGCATCCGCCAGGTCACGCCGGCCCCCTTCGACGAGGGCCGACCGGAGGGACTTCAGGAGGTTACTTCGGAACCGGTCACGGGAGAACCGAAGGGCATTCTCTCGGAGCGCGGCCGAATTGAAGCGGACTGTCCGGAATCTGTCAATGGCGGCCCGGAGCCCCTCCGGCCCGGCCTGGTCGTACAGGACCCCCGTCACGCCGTCGACCACCGTCTCCCGCGCGCCGCCCCGACCCAGCGCGATCACGGGCGTCCCGCAGGCCTGGGCCTCCACCGGGACGATGCCGAAGTCTTCCTCACCGGGCATCAAGACCGCCTCCGCCGTCCGATAGAGCTCACGGAGCTCTTCGTCCCTGGGAGTGCCGGCAAACCTCACTTTCCCACGCGCCAGGCTCCTCAATCGTCCTTCCTCGGGACCGAAGCCGGCGATCGTGAGGGGGAGGTCCGCGGCGTTCGCAACCCGGACGGCGTCGTCGATCCGCTTGTAGGGGGCCAGGGCGGAGACGACGAGCAGCCCGGACCGGACGCGCTCCGCGCCCTCGGACGGCGTGTAGAAGTCGGTGTCCGCGGGCGGGGCGACGACCGTGGACGGCCGGCCGTACAGCCGGGCGATCCGCTCCCTCACGTTCTCGGAGTTCGCGAGGAAGGCGTCCACGCGCGGCACGGTGGAGACGTCCCACGCCCGGAGGGGGGCGCGGACGGCCCGTGCCGCGAAGCGGGTCAGCGGGCCCTTCTCACGAAGATACTCATCGAGCTGGTCGTGAAGGTACCGGACCGGCGTGTGGCAGTAGCAGACGTGAATGGCGACCGGCCCTTTCCTCGCGTTCTTGGCCACGCAGTGCGACGACGAGAGGACGAGGTCGAACCCCGCGAGATCCCAGGTTTCGGCGGCCGGTAGGAAGAGAGGGAGGAGCTTCCTGTAGTCGCGGCCTTTCGACACGAGCCGCTGCAGCGGGCTCGTCCGGATGTCGCGCCGCTCGATCTCTTCCGGGAGGGCGCCCGGAAAGTGGAACAGGGTGAAGATCGGCGCGGCGGGGAAGAGCCGGACCAGCTCCAGGAGGACCTTCTCACCGCCTCGGTTGCCGGTGAGCCAGTCGTGGACGAGCGCGACCTTCACGCCAGGACCTCGGCGTAGACGGCGGCGGTCCGCTCGGCGACGCGTTTCCAGGTGAGGTCGGCCGCCCGCTCGAGCCCGCGACGGACCAGGTCGCGCCGGAGCGGCTCGTCGGTCAGGACGGTCCGGATCGCCTCGGCCATCTCCTCCGGGCTCTCCGGATCGAAGAGGACGGCGGCGTCTCCCGCGGCCTCGAGCAGGCCGCCGCGATTCGAGCAGGCCACGGGGGTTCCCGTCGCCTGCGCCTCCAGGACCGGAAGGCCGAAGCCCTCCGCGAGCGACGGCAGGATGACGGCGTCGGCCTCGGCGACGAGCGGCGGAAGGTCGCGGTCCGGGACGCGGCCGAGGTCGTGCGCCACGCCCGCGAGCCCCTGCGCGAGGAGCGCGGCCCGCCGCGAGCCGCCGGCGAGGACGAGATGGTGCGGCGTCGGGTGGAAGCGCCGGTGCAGGGAGAACGCCTCCAGGAGGGCGCGGACGTTCTTGTGAGGCTTGTCGTTCCCGAGGAAGAGGAGGTACGGCATCGAGAGGCCGTGCTCGCGGCGGATGCGGGAGCGCTCCACGGCGGGGACGCTGGGCGAGAACCTCGGACCGACGCCGTTCGGGATGACGACCGTCCTGGCGCCCGGCCAGAATCGCGCCACCTCGAGTCGCGTCGCCTCCGAGACCGTGATCACGCGGGCCATCCCGGCGGCGCGGCCCAGCATCCGCTTGGCGTAGGCCTGCTTCAGCGCCGAGCTGTGCTCGGGGCGCGTCAGATGCATCAGGTCGTGAATCGTCACGACGGTCCTCTTCGGCGGGAAGAGCGGGACGACGTAGTGGGGCGCGTGGAAAAGGTCGGGCTGGACGTGGACGATCCGCTGCCGCACGTCGAAGAGCTCGCGCAGCGAGTAGTGGGGCGCCTTCGACGGCACGAGGGTGACGCCGGCCGGGATGAGCGCCGTATCTTCGCGCCGCCCCACGGCGAGGAGCTCGAACCGGTCGAGCGCGACGAGGCCTTCGAGGAGACCCGTGATGTAGGTCCCGATTCCGAAGTCGGCCGCCTTCCGCGCGTCCCAGAGGACCCTCGGCCTCATCCGATCGCCCTCTCGAAGAGCGTCCGCATCGAGCGGGCCGCCCGGTCCCAGGTGAAGCGCGCCGCGCGCTCGAGGCCTCTCCGCGCGGCCGCCACCCGCCAGGTCTCGTCGTCGTTCGCGCGTTGCACGGCGCGCGCGATCTCCGATACCGAGAGGGGATCGGGCAGGAGGCCGGCGTCGCCGATCACCTCCGGCAGGGAGGACGACGACGAGCCGACGACGACGGTCCCGAGCGCCATCGCCTCGAGCGGCGGAAGCCCGAACCCTTCGTAGAGGCTCGGGTAGGCGAGGAGCCGCGCATGTCGAAGGAGGTGTGCGGAGGCCTCCCGCGTGACGTAGCCGGCGTGCCGGATCCGCGTGGCGTGACGCGATCTCTCGAGGCGCGAGAGGAAGCCGGGAAGGCCCCAGCCGGCGCCGCCCGCGAGAACGAGGTCTGGAAAGTCGGGCCGCCGGTCCCAGACGGACTCGAGGGCCTCCACGAGGCGCGGGACGTTCTTCCGCGGCTCGAGCGTTCCGAGGTAGAGGACGTAGGGCCGACCGTCGTTCGGAGCGGGGGCGTCCGACGGGGGCGGAAAGGGGGCGACTCCGTTCGGGACCACCGTGCATTTCACGGCCGCCTCGGGAAACCGGGCCACGAGGTCCCGACGGGTCGCCTCGGAGATGGCTGCAATCTGGCTCGCGCGCCGCACGGTCGGTCCGATGAACGGGGCGAAGCCGAGCCGGTTCCTGAGGTCGTGCCATTCCGGGTGGAGGAGCGGGGTGAGGTCGTGGACGGTGGCGACGCCCGGCAGCCGTCCGCGGACCGGCAGGATGCCGAGCGGCCCCCAGAACGCCTCGGCGCGGTGCGTGACGGCGGCCCTCGAAGCGTGGGTCTGGAGCCACGCCGTTCCAGGCATCCCGGCCCCCACCGTGACGGCCTCGACACGTCCCGAGAGCGCCTCCGGTATCGAGACGGGTCGGGGCGAGAGGAGGACGAAGGTGTCCCCCGGGAAAGCCGCGAGCCAGGCGCCGAGGAGGCCCTCGAGATACCGTCCGACCCCCGTCGGCCTCGCCTCGAACGGTCGAGCGTCGACCCCGATTCGCATTCCACGGATGGTACCTGGTATATTCGGCGGCCCTCCGACAGGAGGTTCCGGCCATGAACCTGAATCTTGAACAGGCTTTTGACGAGCCGGTCGATCTTTCTCATGATCTCGAGCTGTCTCGCGAGAGCCTCGCCAGGCCCGAGCTGACGGGCCTCCAGCCCATCTCCTTCCGGGGGCGGCTGCAGCGTTCCGATCCGGGCTTCGTCCTCACCGGACAGATGAGCTTCTCGGGCCTCGTCGAGTGCGCCCGGTGCCTCACCGACGTTCCGTTCACGAGGACGGCTGACGTCTCCTGGACCTTCGCCCCCTCTCACCGGCAACGTGAGCTGGAAGGTGAGGAGCTCGAAGAGCGCGAGCTGCTCGAAGGCGACATCGACATCACCTGGTACGACGACCTCCAGGTGCCGTTCGATCCGCTGATCGAGGAGCAGGTCCAGCTCGAGATCCCCATGAAACCGCTTTGCCGGCCGGACTGCAAGGGCCTTTGCCCCTCCTGCGGCGCCGACCGGAACACCACCACCTGCTCGTGCGTGAAGCCGAGCGACGAGCGGTGGGACGCGCTGAAGACCCTGACTCGCTGACCGGGCCGCCATCCCGGACCTCCCCGAACATCAAGAACCTAGGAGATTACGATGCCGAATCCAAAACATCGACACAGCAAGACCCGTCGCGACCTCCGCCGCGCGCACGACTTCCTCAAGCCGAAGCAGACGTCCAACTGCCCGAAGTGCGGCGTCGCGAAGCTTCCCCATCGCGTCTGCGCGGCCTGCGGCACATATAAGGGCCGTGAGGTGATGGCCGGGTCCGTGACGGACTAGCGCGTAACGTCGCGCGATGGCCATCGCGATCGATGCCATGGGGGGCGACTTCGCCCCCCGCGTGAACGTCGAGGGTGCCGTCGCCGCTGCCGACGAGCTGGGCCTCGACTCGCTCCTCGTCGGCAGACGGAAAGAGCTGGAAGCCGAGCTGAAGCGGACCGGTTATCGCGGCGACCGCGTCCAGCTCGTTGAAGCGGACGAGGTCGTCCATTTCGACGAGCCCTCGATCACCCCCATCCGAAAAAAACGGCGCGCCTCGATCCGCATCGCGGCGGAGTGCGTCCGCGACGGCCGCGCGGACGGGATGTTCACGGCCGGACACACCGGTGCGGCCATGGTGGTGGCGAAGATGATCATGGGCGTCGTCGAGGGGATCGACCGGCCCGCGCTCGCCACGGTCCTGCCGGGTCTGAACCGGAAGCGGCTGCTCCTGGACGTGGGCGCCAACATCAACTGCCGGCCCGAGCACTATCGGGAGTTCGCGCTGATGGGGCACTTCTACGCGCAGGAGGTGCTCGGGATCGCTCACCCGAGGATCGGCCTCATGTCCGTGGGCGAGGAGGAAGGGAAGGGGACCGACACGACGCGGGAGGTCTTCGGCCTCCTCAAGGCCTCGGGCCTGAACTTCATCGGCAACTGCGAGGGACGCGACGTCTACGGCGGCAACGTCGACGTCATCGTCACCGACGGCTTCACCGGCAACGTCATCCTCAAGGTCTCCGAAGGGCTCGCCCACCTGGTGGAGGAGTCGCTGAAGCAGGAGATCACCCGGAGCCTCCAGGCGTCGATGGGGTTCCTGCTGACGCGGGACGCCTTCCGCGCGTTCAAGAAAGGGCTGGACTACACCGAGTACGGTGGCGCGCCGCTCCTCGGGGTGAAGGGAGCGTGTCTGATCGGGCACGGGCGCTCGAACGCCAAGGCCGTTCGGAACGCGGTCCGGGCCGCGAACGATTTCGCGAAGCGCGGTATTCCGGAGATGATCCGGGCGAAAGCCCGCGAGCTCACCGCCGCCGCTTCTGGATCTCAAGGAGGCTAGATGTTTCATGCCGCCATCACCGGCACCGGGCATGCCGTCCCGAGCCAGGTCGTCACGAACGCTGATCTCGCGAAGATGGTCGAGACTTCGGACGAGTGGATCACCTCCCGCACCGGCATCAAGGAGCGGCGGAAGGCGAGCGAGGGAGACGTCCTGTCCGACTTCTGCGTGACCGCGGCGAAGCAGGCGATGGAGGCCGCGGGGGTCACGGCGAACCACCTCGACGCCATCATCGTCGCGACCTGCACCCCTGACCAGCCGATCCCGGCGATGGCGTGCTTCGTCCAGGCCAAGCTCGGGGCCAAGAAGATCCCCGCCTGGGACATGAACGCGGCCTGCTCGGGCTGGCTGTACGGCCTTCACATCGCGGACGGGCTGATCCAGTCCGGGAAGTCCAAGACCATCCTCCTCGTCGGCGCCGAGTTCCTCACGCGGTACATGGACTACACCGATCGCGGGACCTGCGTGCTGTTCGGCGACGGAGCGGGTGCGACGGTCCTGCAGGCGACGAAGGCCGACCACGGCGTCCTCTCGACGATGCTCCGATGCGACGGCGAGGGGGCCTGCTTCATCTCGATGCCGGGAGGCGGCTCCACGTATCCGCCGAACCGTCCGGAGACGCTCGAGAAGCGGCTTCCCTTCATCCAGATGATGGGAGGGGAGACGTTCAAGACCGCCGTCCGCGGCATGACCGAGGTCTCGCGCGAGGTCCTGAACGAGAGCGGCTTCACGACCGCCGACGTGGCCTGGATGATCCCGCACCAGGCGAACGAGCGGATCATCACGGCCGTGGGCGAGCGGCTCGAGATCCCGCCCGAGCGTTGCATCGTCAACATCGACAAGTACGGCAACACCAGCGCGGCCTCCATCCCGATCGCGCTCGACGAGAGCGTGAGGGACGGGAAGATCCAGAAGGGCGACCTGATCCTCTTCACGGCCTTCGGCGGCGGCCTCACCTGGGGCGCGGGGCTGGTCCGCTGGTGACGACCGCGTTCCTCTTTCCCGGCCAGGGCTCACAGGTGCCCGGCATGGGGAAGGACCTCGTCGAGAGGTTCCCGGAGGCCCGGGCCGTCTACGAACGCGCCGACAGGGCGCTCGCCGAGCTGGGGCTCGACCTCTCGAAGGTCTCGTTCGAGGGGACCGAGGACGACCTGAAGCAGACCGCCGTCACGCAGCCGGCCATTCTCACCCACTCGATCGCGGTCTTCGAGGTGCTGAAGGCGCGCGGAATGTCGCCCACGATCGCCGCCGGCCACTCGCTGGGGGAGTACTCGGCCCTCGTGGCCGCCGGCGCCCTCACGCTGGAGGACGCCGTCGTGCTCGTCCGCCGCCGCGGGCTCTTCATGCAGGAGGCCGTCCCCGCCGGAACGGGTGCCATGTCCGCCGTCATCGGCCTCGACGGAACCTCGGTCGCGGCGATCTGCGCGGAGGCTGCCGCGGCGACGGGGGAGACGTGCTCCGCCGCGAACTTCAACTCCCCCGAGCAGACGGTGATCGCGGGGACCGCCGGCGCCGTCGCGAAGGCGGCGGAGCTCCTGAAGGCCAAGGGAGCGAAGCGCGTCCTGCCGCTGCCCGTGTCGGCGCCGTTCCACTGCGCGCTGATGAAGCCGGCAGAGGAGAAGCTGGCGCCCTACCTCCGCGACACGTGCTTCGCCGCCCTGGCGTTTCCGGTGGTCACCAACGTGGACGTCGTCCCGAACAGCGATCCCGAGGTCGCTCGTCAGTCTCTTCTCCGCCAGGTCTGCTCCCCGGTCCGCTGGGTGGAGACGGGCCAGCTCCTCGCGACTAGGGCCGCGTCGGCGGTGGAGGTCGGACCCGGCGCCGTCCTCGCGGGCCTCCTGAAGCGGATCGCGAAGGAGTGGCCGGTGAAGACCACGTCCGACGCCGCCGGCGTCGAAAAGCTCTTCGCGTGACCCCACCGCTCTCGACGAACGCGACGAAGGTCCTGGACGGGAAGGGCGTGACTTACCAGACCGCCGAGTTCGCCGCCCAGGATTTCACCGCCGAGGAGGCCGTGGAGAAGCTGGGCGAGACGCCGGACACCGTCTTCAAGACCCTGGTCGTGAAGGGCGACAGGACCGGCCCGCTGGCCGCGGTCATACCGACCGGAGCCCGGCTTTCGTCGAAGAAGCTGGCGCGCGTCTCGGGGAACCGGACGGTGACGATGGTGGCGCCCGAGGAGATGGAGCGGCTGACGGGCTACGTGAAGGGGGGCTGCTCGCCGTTCGGGATGCGGAAGCCGATGCCGCTCTTCGCCCACGCCTCCATCCCGGGACGGGAGAGAATGCTCTGCTCCGCCGGCCGCCGTGGCGTGCAGCTCGTCCTCTCCGGAGACGACTTTCTCGGAGCCTCGGGGGCCACGGCCGCCGACATCATCGAAGACTGAAAGAGACCGGAGGAGACTCGCCTTGGCCTACACCATCTCGCTCGAAGGAAAGATCGCGCTCGTAACCGGCGGCTCGCAGGGGATCGGGGCGGGGATCGCGAAGATGCTCGCCGCGGCGGGCGCGCACGTGATCGTGGCCGCCCGGACCGAGGAGAAGGCCAAGGAAGTGGCCGCCACCCTCCCGTCGGCCCAGGGGCTCCGGCTCGACGTCACCGACGCGGCGTCGGTACAGGGCGTCCTCAAGGCGATCGTCGAGCAGCACGGCAAGCTCGACATCGTCGTCAACAACGCCGGCATCACCGACGACGGCCTGCTCCTCCGGATGTCCCGCGACGCGTGGGATCGCGTCCTCGGGACGAATCTGACGGGCCTCTTCCTGGTCGCCCAGGAGGCCACGAAGGTGATGATCAAGAAGCGGGTGGCCGGGCGCATCGTGAACATCGCCTCCGTCGTGGGCCTCATGGGGAACGCGGGCCAGACGAACTACGCGGCCGCGAAGGCCGGCATCGTCGGCTTCACGAAAGCCCTGGCGCGGGAGATCGGCTCGCGGGGCATCACCGTCAACGCGATCGCCCCGGGGTACATCGAGACGGCCATGACGGACGGGCTCTCCGCCGACCAGAAGACGGCGCTGGAAGGCCAGATCGTCCTGGGCCGGCTCGGCACCCCGGAAGACGTCGCGGCCGCGGTTCTCTACCTGGCTTCGGACGCCGGCGCCTACGTGACCGGAACCTGCCTCAACGTGAGCGGCGGGCTTTACATATAACCAGCGCGCATGGAGAATGCGCGCGCTTCGTACAACGACAATCGGAGGAATTTTTGATGTCGAATTCGGTGGAAGAAAAGGTCAAGAGCATCATCGTCGAGCAGCTCGGCGTCCAGGCGGATGAGGTGAAGTCGGAAGCGTCGTTCGTGGACGATCTCGGCGCCGATTCGCTGGACACCGTGGAGCTCGTCATGGCCTTCGAAGAGGCGTTCGGCATCGAGATCCCCGACGAGGACGCCGAGAAGATCCAGAAGGTCAAGGACGCGATCTCTTACATCGAGTCCCACGCCAAGCCCGCCTGAGCGCAGTGACCCGTCTCGATGAGCGGGGCCGGCGGCGTGTCGTCGTCACGGGAGTCGGCCTCCTCTCGCCGGTCGGCCTGACCACGCGAGAAAACTGGACGAACCTCACCGCCGGCACCTCGGGCATCGGCCCCATCACCCGGTTCGACACGAAGGACTACGCCTGCCAGATCGCGGGCGAGGTGAAGGGTTTCGAGCCGGGGAGGTTCCTCGAGAAGAAAGAGATCAAGAAGTTCGACACGTTCATCCACTACGCCGTCGCGGCGGCGAAGGAAGCGATGGCGGACTCGGGCTTCCAGGTGACCGCGGAGAACGCCGAATCCGTGGGCGTCTGCATCGGGTCCGGCATCGGCGGCCTTCCGCTGATCGAGGAGACCCACAAGACGCTCCTCGAGAAGGGGCCGCGCCGGATCAGCCCGTTCTTCATTCCCGGTCTCATCGTGAACATGCCGTCCGGGCTCATCTCGATCCTCACCGGCGCCAAGGGCCCGAACACCGCCGTCGCCACGGCGTGCGCCACGTCGGCCCACGCGATCGGCGACGCGGCCAACATCATCCGGCGAGGCGACGCCGACGTCATGATCGCGGGCGGCACCGAGTCGGTCATCGTGCCTCTGGCCGTGGGGGGCTTCGCGGCGATGCGCGCGCTCTCCACGCGGAACGACGCGCCCGAAAAGGCGTCGCGCCCGTGGGACCGGGATCGGGACGGGTTCGTCCTGGGAGAGGGTGCGGGCATCCTCGTCCTCGAGGAGATGGATCGGGCGCTGGCGCGCGGCGCGGTCATCTATGCAGAGCTCGCCGGCTACGGGATGTCGGGCGACGCCTACCACATCTCGGCCCCGTCGGAAGACGGCGAGGGCCCGGCCCGGGTGATGCGGAAAACGCTGAAGGACGCAGCGATCAACGCCAGCGAGGTGCAGTACATCAACGCGCACGGCACCTCCACGCCACACGGCGACCGGATCGAGACCCTGGCCGTGAAGGCCGTCTTCGGCGACCACGCCAGGTCGCTCGCGATCTCGTCCACGAAGTCGATGACGGGCCACCTGCTGGGTGCCGCGGGCGGCCTCGAGGCCGGGATCCTGGCGCTGGCGATCAAGCACGGCGTGATCCCCCCCACGATCAACCTCGAGAACCCCGACGCGGACTGCGACCTCGACTACACGCCCAACACCGCGCGGGAGCTCCCACTCCGGGTCGGCATGTCGAACTCCTTCGGGTTCGGCGGGACGAACGCCTGCCTCCTGATGCGCGCGCTGTAGCCCTCTACCTGCTACAGTCGTTCCCGTGAGCGCAGACGCCAACTTCGAGGAGCCGATCCGCCGCCTGAAGGTGCGCATCGAGGAGCTGCGGGGCTACCCCGACAGCCCCGTCAAGACTCGCGACATCCAGAAGCTCGAGGAGAAGCTCGCGAAGGTCTCGAACGAGATCTACGAGAACCTCTCCCCGTGGCAGAAGACGCTCGTGGCCCGCCATCCGGCGCGTCCCTTCACCCTCGACTACGTCCGCCTCCTCGTCCGCGATTTCGTCGAGTGGAAGGGCGATCGGGCGTTCGCGGACGACCCGGCCATCGTGGCGGGCTTCGGCCTCCTGGGCGATCGCTCCGTGGCCGTCGTCGGGCACCAGAAGGGGCGCGACACGAAGGAGAAGATCCGCCGCAACTTCGGCATGCCGCGCCCGGAGGGTTATCGGAAGGCGCTCCGCGTGATGAAGCTCGCGGAGAAGTTCCGGAAGCCGGTCCTGAGCTTCATCGACACGCAGGGCGCGTATCCGGGCCTCGACAGCGAGGAGAGGGGCGTGGCCGAGGCGATCGCGCGGAACCTCGCCGAGATGTCGCTCCTGAAGGTGCCGATCGTCGCCACCGTGATCGGCGAGGGAGGCTCGGGGGGGGCGCTCGGCATCGGCGTCGCCGACGTCGTCCTCATGCTGGAGCACTCCGTCTACTCGGTCATCTCGCCCGAGGGGTGCGCGGCGATCCTCTGGAAGGACCAGGGGCGCGCCAAGGATGCGGCCGAGGCGATGCGTGTGACGGCGGCCGACTGCAAGGCGCTCGGCGTCGTGGACGAGGTCATTCCCGAGCCCGCGGGCGGCGCGCACGCCGATCCCATCTCCACCATCGACTCGGTGGGGCGCGCGATCAACGCCCACCTGGCGCGGCTGTCGGCCCTTCCCGTCGACGCTCTCCTCGCGGGGCGCTACGCGAAGTTCCGCGGAATGGGCGCCTTCGAGGGGGCGGCGGCGGCGCGGTGATGGGTTGGTAGCGGCCTCGGACCTCCTGACGCCACGAGTCAAGCGGTCGTTCCGCCCCCAGGATGCCGTCGCCGCGGAGCTCCTGACGCGAGAGCTGGGCGTCCTGCCGGCCGCGGCGCGCGTCCTCACCGCTCGCGGGTACCTCACCGTGGACGACGCCCGGCTCCACCTGTCGCCGCAACCCGACGGACTTCACGACCCCTTCGGCATGTCGGGCGTGCCGGAGGCGGTCGAGCGCCTCGTGGCCACCTGCCGGCGCGGCGGACGCGTCGTCGTGTTCGGCGACTACGACTGCGACGGTATCGGCGCTCTCGCGATCCTGACGACGACGCTGAAGAAGCTGGGCGCCGACGCCCGGCCGTTCATCCCGCACCGGCTGAAGGACGGCTACGGGCTGAAGTCGGCGACGTTGCTCCGCGCCCTCGACGAGCACCAGCCCGAGGGGATCGTCACCGTCGACTGCGGCATCACCGCCGTCGACCCCGTGGCCGAGGCCGTCGCGCGCGGCGTCTACGTCATCGTCACGGATCACCACCTGCCGCCCACCGGGCTGCCGGAAGGCGCCGTGCTGATCGACCCGAAGATCCCCGGCTGCCGTTACCCGTTCAAGGAGCTGTGCGGCGCGGGGATCGCCTGGAAGCTCTCCGAAGCCCTCTTCATCGCCGACGGGGAGCGGATCGGCGTGAACGCCGCCGCGCGTCTCGGCTGGATGGGCTCCCTCGCGAAGATCGCCGCCCTCTCGACGATTGCCGACATGGTCCCCCTCACGGGCGAGAACCGGATCCTCACCTCGTGGGGGCTCTCCGGCCTCGCGAGCCCGCGCGCGCCGGGCCTCGCCGCCCTCCTCCAGCGCGCCGGCGTTCCCGCGGGGCGGAGCCCGACGTCGCGCGAGGTGGCGTTCCGGATCGCGCCCCGGCTGAATGCCGCAGGGCGGATCGACCATGCCCTGAGGTCGCTCGAGCTCCTCACCACGGCCGACGCCGGGCGGGCCGCGACCCTTGCCGACGAGATCGAGAAGACGAACGACGAGCGCCGGATGATCCAGGAACGCGTCGTCGCCATGGTGCTGAAGCGCCTCGAGACGACCTTCGACGCCGGCCGGGACGCCATCATCGTCGAGGCCGGGCCGGCGGAGGAAGGCTGGCACAAAGGCGTTCTCGGGATCGCGGCGTCGCGGGTGGTGTCTCGCTTCGCCCGGCCCGTGCTGCTCCTCTCGCTCGACGGCGACGTCGTCTCGGGGAGCGGGCGGTCGTGGGGCACCACCCCGCTCTACGAGAGGCTCGCGCCCGTGGCCCGCCGCTTCACGAACGAGTTCGGCGGGCACCACGCCGCCCTCGGCATCACGCTGCCGAAGGGGAAGCTCGAGGCGTTCCGGGAAGAGCTGGCCGACGCCTTCCGGAGCGCGCGCGACGAAAGGGAATGGACGGAAGAGCTGGCCGTCGACACCGAGCTCTCACCGGCCGAGGTGTCGAACCTCCTGACCGACGACCTCAAGCGGTTCGAGCCGCACGGTCACGAGAACCCGAAGCCGCTCTTCCGGCTGCCTCGCCTCGAGTGGGACGGGCGGGCGCAGCCCGTGGGAGAGCGTGGGCTGAGGCTCCACTTCACGGCGCACGGGCAACGGATCGACGCGGTCGGGTGGACCCTGGCGGATCGACCGCCGGCCCACCGGCGCGGCCTCTTCGACGTGGCCGCGAATCTGACGCGCGACTCCTTCACCGGCTTGCCCACGCTGACGGTCGTCGACCTCGTCACCTCGAACCCGGGATGAATCGGACCCGCCGCCACGCGCGACGCCTCCTCCTCGCGCTCTTCGTCGCTTTCCTGGGCGTCCTCGTCGTCTCCTACCGGAAGACGCCCGGCACGGTCGCCACCACCGGTCCCGCCATTGCCGGCGACCTCCTCGAGGAGCTGCCGAGCGACTCGCGGGGACAGCTCGTCCTGCGCGACTTCGACTCGAACCGGACGGGGAGCGGGGCCGGCGACTACCGGCTGCGGGCGGCGGAAGCCGTGGGCTACAAGACCAAGGGGGGCGAGCAGCTGTTCCGTCTGAAGGATGCCCTCTTCGAGTCGAAGGACGGCGAGCGCGCGGTCGCCATCCTGGCGCCGCGAGCCGAGTTCAACCCGCTCTCGAAGGCCGTCCGGGTCTTCGACGGCTTCCGGATCGACGGGGACGGCATCACCCTGCACGGGCTCGCCTTCCAGTACGACCCCAAGACCCGCGTCTTCGCCTCGGATGGTCCGGTGACGGCGATGCGCGGGGAGATCACGGCCCGGGCCGAGTCCGGCCGGATCGAGACGCAGAGCGGAGCGCTCCTCCTGACCGGCAACGTCCGCCTGACGGGCCGAGCCGAGACGGGGCCGATCGACCTGTCGGCGCCGGACGTCAGGATGGCGCGGGACGGTGGGGTCTCGGCGAAGGGCGGCGTCGTGATGAGGAGCGCCGACTCCGTGCTCCGGAGCGACACGTTCGAGCGCCACGCCTCCGCGGAGGGCGACGTCCTTCGAGCGGAGGGCTCGGCCTGGCTCCTCTCGGCGACGCCCTCCCTTCCGGCGGCCCTTCTCGCCCAAGGTGACGTGATCGAGCTGGCGCGTGACGAGGCGGGGAAGCCGATCAGCCTGGCGCTCCGCCGGGAGACCGAGGACGCGCGCGTGGACATGGTCCCGGGCATCGCGAGCGGCGGGCGGACGGCCATGTCCCGCCTCTTCGAGGCCGCCTTCGTGGCCGGGCGGCTCCGGGAGATCAACGCGCCCGGAAAGGTGTCGGCGGCCGAGTCGGCGTCGAAGCCCGACGGGGTGCTTCGGACGATCCGGGCGGGGTCCGGGCGCCTCGTCTTCCAGGCGGACGGCGAGACGCTGGACGTGGCCACGTTCGACGGCGGCCTCGAGCTCCGGGAAGTGGGCCGCTCGGCCCTGATGGCGCTCCGGGGAACGCTCCAGGGCGCCGACCAGACGGCGATCTTCAACGGTACGGACGGCGGGGAGCCCGCCGATTTCCGCGACGCGACGCGCCACCTGCGCGCCCGGACGATCCAGTATCACCCGCCCGACGAACGGATAGTTGCCACGGGCGACGTGAAGGTGGAGATGCGGAATGCCGGGGGCGCGCTGCCGGGAGCCGACGCGAAGCTGCCGATCTTCACCGAATCGAAGGAGCTCGAGCTCCTCGGCAAGGAGAAGAAGGCCACCCTCACCGGGAGCGTACGTGCCTGGCAGGGGGAGAATGTGCTGCAGTGTCGGAAGCTCTTCCTCGATGGCACCGACGGCGCGAACCGGAAGCTACGGGCGGAAGATTCGGTGAAGGCCTTCATCCGCCGGAAAGGGGCCGGGGTCAAGGGCGGCGCGACCGACACGATCAACGCGGCGGGAAACGTCCTGACGTACGCGGAGGCGGAGCGGCTTGCCCGGATAGAGGGGAGCGCGTCGATCGTCTCGGGCAGCTGGTCGGTGACGTCCGACGTGACCGACGTGAAGCTGACGGCCGACCAGGCGATCGAGCGGGTGGAGGCGCGCGGGCACGTGGTGGTGGAGGATCGCGTCGTCCGCCGGCACGGTGAGGGGGGCCGGGCGCTCTGGACGCCGCAGCCGGACGTCATCACCCTGCTGGGGGGCCCGGGCCGTCCCGCGGTTGCGGTGGACGAGAAGGGGAACCGGGTCTCCGGCGCGATCCTGAGATTCCGGCAGGGGAGATCGCAGGTGGACGTCGAGACGGGGGACGGCCAGCCGAGCGAGCTGAACGTGCGGCCGGAGAAGAAGTCGTGACGAGCGCCCTGACCGCGAGCGGGCTCGCGAAGAGCTACCGGGGGCGCAAGGTCGTGGACGACGTGTCGATCGAGGTGAGCTCGGGCGAGGTGGTCGGCCTCCTCGGTCCCAACGGAGCCGGCAAGACGACGACGTTCTCGATCGTCGTGGGCCTGGTCGAGCCCGACGCCGGTTCGGTGGCGCTCGACGGCGACGACATCACGGAGCTGCCGATGTTCCGTCGCGCACGGCGGGGCATGGGCTATCTCCCCCAGGAGTCCTCGATCTTCCGGAAGCTGACCGCCATCGACAACCTGCTCGCGGTCCTGGAGACCCTCTCCATTCCGTGGCGCGACCGTGAAGAGCGGGCCCGGGACCTCCTGGACCGCTTCAAGCTCTCCCATCTCTCGGGCGCGATGGCCGACACCCTTTCCGGCGGGGAGCGCCGCCGGCTCGAGATCGCGCGCGCCCTCACCCTGTCCCCGCGGTTCATCCTCCTCGACGAGCCTTTCGCGGGAATCGACCCGATCACGGTCCTGGACCTGCAGCAGGTCATCCGGGATCTGGCCGCCTCCGGAATCGGCGTCCTCATCACCGACCACAACGTCCGGGATACTCTCGCGATCGTCGATCGGGGCTACATCATCAACGCCGGCAAGATTTTCCGCACGGGATCGCCCGGCGAGCTATCGTCCGATGCCGAGGTCCGTCGCGTCTACCTCGGCGAGCGGTTCCGGCTCGATTGACCATGGACCGGGATAGAATTTCCGTGAAAGCTCGGAAGACGCCACCTCGAGTGAAACCGTGGGACTAGAACAAAAGCTCTCCCTCAAGCTCTCGCAGCGGCTCGTGATGACGCCGACTTTGCAGCAGGCCATCAAGCTCCTGCAAATGACGCGCCTGGAGCTGACGGACATCGTCAACGAGGAGATGGTCGCCAACCCGGTGCTCGAGGAGGAGGAGCCCGAGGCCTCCGCGGCCTCTGAGGAGATCGCCTCCCAGGACGGCGGGGCTTCCCAGGAAGAGGTCCCCTCGATGGACGAGGGCGGGCCGGGGGATTCCGCTCCCTCGGGTGAGGTGCCGCAGGTCGACGCCCGGAACGCCGGCGAGCCGGAACCCGTGGTCGACGCCTCCACCGAGCCCGCCAGCGAGTCGTTCGGGGAGATCGACATGGAGTCGTACTTCGGCGACTACATGGAAGGGACGGCGGTGGCGCCGCGGATGACCGAAGAAGGCGAGGAGTTCTCGCTCGAGAACCGCGCCGAGATCCCCCCGGGCCTCGCGGACCACCTCACCGAGCAGCTCGGGGTGTCGGACGCCGCCGGCCCGGTCCGCGAGGCCTGCGCCTTCCTGATCGGCAATGTCGACCCCGACGGCTATCTGCGGATGTCGCTCGACGAGATCGAGGCCAGCGTCCCGTGCCGCCACGACGTCGCCGAGAAGGCGGTCGCCCTGCTCCAGTCGTTCGACCCCGTCGGGGTGGGCGCCAAGAACCTCTCCGAGTGCCTCCTGATCCAGGCCCGGGCCGCGAACATCGTCACGCCGCTCCTCATCACGCTGATCACGGAGCGGTTCCACGAGCTCGGCACCAAGGCGCCCACCCTCCTGGCACGTCAGCTCGGCGTGCCGGTGGAGGCCGTCCAGAAGACCATCGACTGGATCAAGAAGCTCGACCCGCGGCCCGGAAGGCGCTACGACTCCTCGCGCACGATCTACGTCGAGCCCGACGTGACCGTCGTGAAGGACGGCGACGAATACGTCGTCCTGTTCAACGACGACGGGCTCCCGCGCCTGCGCGTCTCCGCGCTCTACCGCCGGATGCTCCAGACGAAGGACGTGGCCCTCGACGGCGAGGGACGGAGCTACCTCCGGGAGCGGATGCGCGCGGCCCAGTGGCTCATGAAGAGCCTCGACCAGAGGAAACGGACCATCGTCCGCGTGGCGGAGTCGATCGTGAAGAAGCAGCGCGACTTCCTGGACTACGGGGTTTCGCAGCTCAAGCCGCTGGTCCTCCGGGACGTGGCCGAGGACATCGGCATGCACGAGTCGACGGTTTCACGGGTCGTCTCGAACAAGTGGATCGCGACGCCCCGCGGCCTCCTCCCCATGAAGTTCTTCTTCCACTCTGCCATCGCCTCGTCCGGCGGGGGGGAAGACGTCTCGTCCCTGGCGGTCAAGGGGAAGATCCGCGCCCTGATCGAAGCGGAGGATCCGGGGCAGCCCCTGTCGGACGCCCGCCTGGCCGAGCTCCTGGAGCGCGATGGTATCCGGATCGCGCGCCGCACCGTCGCCAAGTACCGGGAAGAGCTGCACATTCCGTCCAGCTCCATCCGGAAGGTGGAGCCGGAGCCGCCCCCTGCCCCCGACGCCCCTGCGGATCCTGTCCAGGAGGGCGTCGAGCCGGGGCTGCCCGAGCTCTTGCAAGTCGAAGTAAGCGAGGAGCACGAATGAACGTCGAATTCACCGCCCGCCAAGTCACCTGGAAACCCGACGTACGCGAGCTGATCGAGAAGAAGCTTGGAAAGCTCGAGAAGGTCCTGCCGCGCGACGCCCAGGCGCACGTGGTCCTCCGCGCGGAGAAGAAGAGCGTCTCGATCGAGATTTCCGTGGCCGGCCGTCAGAAAACCTGGACCGCCAAGGAGAGCGGCGAGAGCCAGGAGGCCGCGGCCCATGCCGCCCTCGACAACATCGCCGGCCAGGCGAAACGGACCAAGGGACGGGTGAAGGAAGAGAAGAAGCACCGGGTGTCGGCCGTGAAGAGCCCGGAGTCGTGGCCCGCAGCCGAGGCCGACGAGACCCCGGAGCACGAGCCGGAGGCGAAGCACGAGGTGGTCTCGATCCGCGCCATGTTCGAGGAGGATGCCCTGACGTCGTTCGCTGGGGGCGACAGGGAGGTCATGGTCTTCCGGGATCCGACCACCGACGCCTTGCGCGTCCTCTACCGGCGCCGCGACGGCCGGATCGGGCTGGTCGTCCCGCGGTAGCCGTGCTGGTCCCGTCGAGCGAGACAAGGCCCCAGGTGCTCGTGGCCGACCTGGTGTCGCCCATGATCGGCGCGCTGGCGCTACGTCTCATCGCGGGAAAGTCCGGCGTCGCGCGTCCCATCGACTGGCCCAGGGTCCAGAAACCGGGGCTCGCCATCGCCGGGTTCCTCGAATACGTCAAGCCGAATCGCGTTCAGATCCTCGGAGAGAGCGAGTTCGAATACCTGAAGACGCTCGACCCCGAGGTCGCGCGCGATCGGCTCGACGCCTTCACGGACCTCCCGATGTCGTGCGTGGTCATCACGAAGGACATCGAGGCGCCGGGCTACCTCAAGAGGTTCTGCAACAAGAAGAAGGTGCCGCTCTTCGTGACCGCGCGGATGACGAGCGCCATCATCGAGGGGCTGACCGCCTTCCTGGAGGAGTCGCTCGCCCCGCGCGCCACCATGCACGGCGTGCTCCTGGAGGTGGGCGGGCTCGGCACGCTCCTCCTGGGCGACTCGGGCGTCGGCAAGAGCGAATGCGCCCTGTCGCTCGTGCAGCGGGGCCACCGCCTCGTGGCGGACGACCTCGTCATCATCCAGCGCTTCCCGAACGACGTCCTGATCGGCTCGTCGTCGGGGCACATCCGCCATCACATGGAGCTCCGTGGCATCGGGATCATCAACGTGCCGATGCTGTTCGGCGTGACGGCGGTCCTCGAGAGGCACACCGTCGAGTTCGTGATCCAGCTGACCGACTGGGTGGAAGGCCAGTCCGTCGACCGGCTGGGGCTCGACGACGAGAGCGAGACCATCCTCGGTCTCCCGGTGCCGCTCATCCGGATGCCCGTCGCCACGGGACGCGACGTGGCGCTGCTCGTCGAGATCGCAGCTCGCAACCAGCTGCTGAAGCGGCGCGGCTATCACGCGGCGCGGGAGATGGCGGCCAAGGTGCACGACGAGATCGCGAAAAGGGCGGCGTCCGAGCGGTTCAAGCTGCCGCGATCCCGGCACAAGCTGACGCACGGACGGGAAAACAAGGGATGACCGACGCCTCGCCGAATCGTCTCCTGGTGGTGACCGGCCTGTCGGGTTCGGGAAAATCGTACGCGGCCCATGCCCTCGAGGACATCGGTTTCACCACCGTCGACAACCTGCCGCTCTCCCTCCTCGAGGAGCTGATCGCCGAGATGGCCGCCGGCAGAACGGGGCGAACGCGTGCCGCGGTGATCCTCGACGTGAGAAATCCCGATTTCGCGGAGGTTTTCCCCGGCCTCCTCGACCGGCTCCGGCGCAAGATGGCGATCACCGTTCTCTTCCTCGACTGCGAGGAGAAGGCCCTTCTGAACCGCTTTTCGGAGACGCGTCGGCCGCATCCCCTGGCCACGAACCGGACGCTCGCCGAGGCGGTGGCGTTCGAGAGGCGCCTGCTCGCCGAGGTGAAGGCGAACTCCGACATCGTCCTCGACACCACCGGCATGACCGTCCACGAGCTGCGCGGCGCGCTGGCCGAAAAATTCCGCGAGCCGGGAGACATCGGCGTCCTGGCGCTCTCGCTCGTCTCCTTCGGCTTCAAGCACGGCCTGCCGTCCGCGGTCGACCTCTGCTTCGACGTCCGGTTCCTCTCGAATCCGCATTTCGACGCCAAGCTCCGTCCCCGCACCGGGAAAGACCTGGACGTGGCCCGGTTCATCGAGGCCGGGGAGACCACCGAGCCGTTCTACCGGCGACTCCTCGATTTCCTCCTGTGGTGTCTTCCGAACTACCGGCGCGAGAACCGCGCCTATCTGACGATCGGCATCGGCTGCACGGGCGGACGCCATCGATCGGTCTACATAGCCGAGCGGCTGGGACGGGATCTCACGTCGGCCGGCTACCCCGTTCGCGTCTCGCATCGTGACGAGTCGCGGGAAGGAATCTGATGGCAAGAGTCGGACTCGTCCTGGTGTCGCACGGCCCCCTGGCCGACTCCCTTCGCGAGACGGTCAACGTCCTCGAGCCGGGGGACACCGGCGACGTCATGGCGCTGTCGCTCGCCTGGGACGAATCACCCGAGCACGCCAGCGCCCGGCTGGAGAAGGCCATCCGCGGGGCCGACACGGGGACCGGCGTCGTCCTCCTCACCGACATGTTCGGCGGCACGCCGTCGAACCTGGCGCTCGCCTTCCTCGAGCCCGGCCGGATCGAGATCGTCTCGGGCGTCAACCTTCCTATGGTGGTCAAGGCGAAGGGCCTCGCCCGGGAAGGGAAGAGCGCGCGGGACATCGCCCATGTGCTGGTGGAGCGGGGCCGGCGCGCCATCGTGGCGGCCGCGGAGCTGGTCGTGGTCGAGACAGTGAAATGATCGAACGAACCCTGACGCTGAAGAACCGCCTCGGCCTTCACGCCCGGGCGGCAGCGAAGCTCGTCCACACCGCCGGCGGCTTCACGGCGAAGATCACGCTGACGAAAGACGGGGACGAGGTGGACGGCAAGAGCATCCTGGGTCTCCTGCTGCTCGCGGCCAGCAAGGGGACGCCTCTTCTCGTCCGGGCCGACGGGAGCGACGAGGAGGCCGCTCTCCGCGCCCTCGAGGCTCTGGTGGACCGCCGGTTCGACGAGGCCGAATAGCGCGACGCGGGACGCCCGGCGAACGTAAAATCCTGTCGTGAAGCGCGCGCTCTCCCTTTCCGGCACCCCCGTCTCGCCTGGAATCGCGATCGGCAGGGCCGTGCTGTGGCTCTCCCGGGACGACACCTCCGTCAAGAGGCAGATCGAGCCCGAGGAGATCCCCGAAGAGCTGGAGCGGCTCCGCCGGGCCGCCGAGTCCTCGGTCGCGGAGATCGAGATGACGGGGCGACAGGTGGGGGAGCGTCTCGGTCCGGAGTTCGCTTCCATCTTCACGGCACACGCTCTGTTCCTCCAGGACCGCGCGTTCCTCGGCCCCATCGAGAAGCGGATCGAGAACGACCGCGTGAATGCCGAGTGGGCGGTGACGTCCACGACGGAGTCGCTGGTGGCGCGGTTCCGCGACCTTCCGGACGAGGCGATCGCGCTCCGTTCGGCCGACCTCGAGGACGTGGCCCGCACGCTCCGGAAACACCTCGGGGACGAGGGGAGCTCGCCCACCCGGATCGAGGACATCCCCGGCGAATCCCTCGTGATCATCGCCGACGAGCTGACTCCCTCGGACGCCGTCCGCATCCCGCGCGACCGCGTCGTCGCGTTCGCGACAGAGCGGGGTGGAAAGACCTCGCACGCGGCCATCCTCGCCCGCTCGTTCGGGCTTCCGGCCGTCGTCGCCGTCCCGCGCCTCCTGGCGTCGGTGGCGGACGGCGACCAGGTGATCGTGGACGGGCGCGACGGCGTGGTCTGGCGCGAGCCCCCGCTCGCCGTCGCGTCGCTCTTCCTCGACCGGCGCCGGGACGAGGCCCGTCGCGAGGAATCGCTGAAGGCGCTCAGCATCGGAAGCCAGAAGACGCTGACGCTGGACGGCCAGGAGATCGCGATCCGCGCCAACATCGAGCTGATGAGCGAGGTGGGGGACGTCCTCGAGTACGGGGCCGACGGCGTGGGTCTCTTCCGCTCGGAGTTCCTCTATCTCTCGGCGGGCAACGTCGAGTTCCCGGACGAGGCCGCGCAGACCGCCATCTATCGCGAGGTGCTGAGGAGGCTCGCGCCGCGGCCGGTCGTCATCCGGACGTACGACCTCGGGGGCAAGAAGGGAGCCCGCCAGCTGGTCGGGTTCGACGAGTCGAATCCGGTGCTGGGCCTCCGGGGCGTCAGGCTCTGCTTCGCGCGTCCCGAGATGTTCCGTACCCAGCTTCGCGCGCTGCTGGCCGCGGCCTCCGCGGGGGACCTGCGAATCCTCGTCCCGATGGTCTCCGGGGTGGAGGAGATCCGGAAAGTCCACACGCTCCTCGACGAGGCCCGCGACGACCTGAGGCGCCACGGCGTCCCGGTCCCCGACCACGTGCCTCTCGGCGCGATGATCGAGGTCCCGTCGGCGGCGATCACGGCCGACGTCATCGCCCCCGAGGTCGATTTCATGGCACTCGGGACCAACGACCTCGTCCAGTACACTCTGGCCGTGGATCGTGCGAACGAAACCGTCTCCGAGCTTTTCCGGCCTCATCATCCCGGGGTGCTGCGGCTCCTGTCGAGGGTGGCGTCCGCGGCTCACGCCGCCAAGCGCCCGCTCTCGGTCTGCGGGGAGATGGCCGCCGATCCCGCGAACTTCCTGCTCCTCCTCGGGATGGGCATCCGGGAGTTCTCGATGGGGCCGCGTACGGTTCCCGTCATCAAGGAGCTGGCCCGCGGGGCCAACACCGTCGAGGCAGCCCGGCTCACCGAGGCCGCGCTCACCCTCGCGACCCCCGACGAGGTGGCGGCGTTCCTCGCGGACGCCGTCCGTCGTCACGGGATGTCGGAGAGCTCGCGGGGGGTGGCGGCGTGACGGCGCGCGTCGTGCCGAAGCCCTGGGGAGAGGAGCGGATCTTCGCCGAGACCGCGCGCTACGCCGGCAAGCTCATCACCATCCGGCCCGGCCAGTCGCTGTCCTACCAGTATCACAACGTCAAAGAGGAGACCGTCCATGTCCTCAGCGGACGGCTCGGCCTCGAGGTCGAGCACGAGGGCGTCCGGATGGCCCTGGATCTCGCGCCCGGCGAGACCTTCCACATCGTGCCGGGAATGAGGCACCGGATGTTCGCCGCCGGCGAGGAATGCCAGCTCGTCGAGGTGTCGACGCCGGAGCTCGACGACGTGGTGAGGCTCGAGGACAGGTACGGCAGGGAAGGGACGACGGCACCATGAAACGAAACCCGATGTTCGCGCTACTCTCGACCGGTCTTGCCGCGGCCTTCACCGCGCTTGCGGCCTTCACCGTGCCGCTCTGCGCCCAGGATCCGGCGGTCTCTCCGGATGCGTTCCCCACTCCTTCTCCCGAGCAGTCCGTCTACAGCTCGGGCTCGACGACCCCGGCGAAACCCAGGCCGACGGCCGCGCCGAACTCCCTGGCCGACAGCGTTCGCCGCTCGCAGGAAGCCCGCCCGCCCGAGAAGAAGAAGTCGCTGGGAACCATCACGAACGACTCGCTGAAGGGGAGCGGTGCCGCGGCGCCCTCCAAGAAGGGGACGCTGAACGTCGCCCCGGGTACCAAGTCATCGGGCGGTGCCGTGGCCGCCGCGCCCTCGAGCGCCGAGCCTACCGACAACAAGGGCCGCACCGAGGCCGACTGGAGGCGAATGGCCGCCGCCGCCCGGACGCGTGCCGCGAAGGCCGAGTCGGAGGTCAAGCGGCTCGAGGCCGAGTCGAAGCGACTCGAGAACGACTTCTACGCCTGGGACGACGGCAACTATCGCGACCGGGTGATCAAGCCCGCGTGGAACCAGTCGCTCGAAGACCTCAGGAAGGCCCGGCTCGAGATCGACCAGTCCCGCACCGCCCTGGACGACCTCGTGGAAGAGGCGCGCAAGTCGAACGCCTATCCCGGCTGGCTCCGCGAGGGCCCGTCCGGCTCGCGCGCGAGCAGCGCCAGGCCCACCCCCACCTCGGCGTCCGTCCCGGCCACCGACGATCAAGCGCCCTGATGGAGCGAAGGGTCTTCGTCGAGACCTGGGGCTGTCAGATGAACGAGCTCGACGGCCGCCGCTTCGTCGGCCTGCTCGGGAGAGACGGCTACGTGGAAGCCGCCGACGCCGAATCGGCCGACGTGATCCTGCTGAACACCTGCTCGGTCCGGGACAAGGCCGAGCAGAAGGTCTACGACAGGCTCGGCAGACTGGCTCTCCTCAAGAAGCAGCGCCGGGATCTCGTGCTCGGCGTCTGCGGCTGCGTCGCCCAGCAGGAGGGAGACGCCCTTCTTCGCCGGATGCCGTACGTCGATTTCGTCCTGGGGACGGGCCGGATCGAGATGCTCCCCACCGTCCTCCGGCGGGTGACGGAGGAGGGAGATCGACCCTGCGAGATCGGCTTCGACACCGACGAGGTCGCTTACACGCCGGGCGCCATCGCCCGTAGCGTGCCTCACCGGGCCGCGATCACGGTGATCGAGGGGTGTAACAAGAACTGCACGTTCTGCGTCGTGCCGTCGACCCGCGGGCGAGAGCGGAACCGGAGGCTCGACGACGTGGTGTCCGAGGCCCGCCGGCTCGTCGGAGACGGCGTGGTCGAGCTGGAGCTCCTCGGTCAGACGGTGAACGCGTTCCGGGATCCGGGGACGGGCGAGGATCTCGCCGATCTCCTCGCGGCGCTGTCGCCGCTCCGGGGCCTCCGGCGCCTTCGCTTCGTCACGTCTCACCCTCGGAACTTCACACCCAAGCTCATTCGCGCCATGGCCGACTCTCCGGTCGTCTGCCCGGCGCTTCACCTGCCCGTCCAGTCCGGGTCGAATCGGGTTCTCTCCCGCATGAAACGGCAGTACGCCCGCGAGGACTATGTCGCCTTGGTGGCCGAGCTCCGAGCCGCGACACCGGATATCGCCCTATCCACGGACGTGATCGTCGGGTTCCCCGGGGAAACGGACGAGGACTTCGAATCCACCCTTTCGCTCCTCGCGGAAGTCGAGTTCGCGAACGTCTACTCCTTCACCTATTCCCCGAGACCCCGGACGGCGGCCGGCCGCTGGTCCCACGATGTCCCGCCGGTCGTGGCGTCCCAGCGCCTCTCGAGCCTGATGGACCTCCAGCAATCTATTCAGCGATCGCTTAATATTCGATTCGAGGGGAGCGTCCTGGAGGTCTTGATCGAGGGGGAAGACAGGAGAGGCCTCCGTTACGCCGGTCGCACGCCGTGCAATCGCGTGGTGAACGTCGAGTCCGCGACGCCGCTGGCGGCGGAGACCTTCGTCAATGCCCTCATCGACAGAGGCCTTCCGAATTCGCTACAGGGAACCGCGGTACGGACGTTGCCGGTGTCCGTCAGCGAGACCCATTCGGTCCCGGTCCCTCTGTCGATTCAGGCCCCAGCGACCTGACGAGCGTTCGATAGCTCTTCAGCGGTTGCGACTTCGGCGATTGCTGAAAACCGCGCCTTCGATCGATTCACGACGCTGTGCCGCTCCGAATAGCCTGCCAGTAGATTCGAAATAGTTGGCGTGAAACTTGCGATTCCGAGACGGGATCCCTACATTTACTGCGCGGAGGTTCTCGTGAACGTAAAGATGGACGTACGGGCCTTGATAGTGGATCCGATCGCAAACATGCCGGTCGTGATCCTCAGAGACGCCGACGAGAAGAACTTCCTCCCCATCTGGGTCGGCGTGTTCGAGGCCAATGCCATCGCGCTCCAGATGGAGGGAATCACGACTCCTCGGCCCATGACTCACGACCTGCTCCGGAACATCATCAAGCAGATCGAGGGACAGGTCGTTCGGGTCGTCATCAACAACCTCCTCGAGAACACCTTCTACGCCCAGATCCACCTGCAGATAGCGGGCCGCGAGATCTCGATCGACAGCCGTCCCTCCGATGCCATCGCCTTGGCCCTGCGAACCGAGTCCCCGGTCTTCGTCGACGAATCGGTGCTGGAACGAAGTCGCGCGACGGACGACGTGTCCGACGCTCAGAACTCGGAGCGCCTCCGGAAGTGGCTCGAGGAAGCCGACCCGGAATCCCTCGGAAAATACAGGATGTAGCTCCCGCTCGGGCGCATCTTCCTTGAACGGGGGCACCTCTCCTCGTAATATCCCCAACCTTCCATGATCATCACAATCGCGAACCAGAAGGGCGGGGTCGGTAAGACGACGACGGCCATCAACCTCGCCGCAGCGCTCTCCCAGAAGAACCTCAAGACACTCCTCGTCGATCTCGACCCTCAAGGCAATTCGACGATGTCCTATCTCGATCGTCGGACCATCGAGAAGTCGATGTACGAGGTGTTGACGGACCCCGCCGTCACCCTCCAGTCGATCCTCCGCACGACGTCCCTTCCGAACCTGATGATCGCTCCGGCCCGGATCTCGCTCGCCAAGGTGGAATCGAAGCTGCTGGGGGAGATCGACGGACACTACCGGCTGAAGGACAAGATCCAGCAGGATCTGTCGAACTGGGACGCCGTCCTCATCGACACGCCACCGACCCTCGGGATGATCACGGTGAATGCAATGGTCGCCTCCACCCACATCCTGATTCCCATCCAGTCGTCCTACTTCGCGCTGGAGGGGACGGACGACTTGCTGGAGACGGTCGAGAAGATCAAGAGCCGTCCCAATCCCAACCTCCAGATCCTCGGGGTGGTGATCACGCTCCACGACAAGCGAACCACCCTGGGGAAAGACATCCAGAAGCAGATCGATGACGTCTTCCAGGGGAAGCTCTTCAAGACGACGATCTCCAAGTCGATCCGCCTGGAGGAATCCCCGGCCTATCGCGAATCGATCTTCACCTTCGCGCCCCGGTCCACGGGTGCTCTCGAGTACTACAGCCTGACAGAGGAGATCCTTTCCCGTGTCTAGAAGGCGAGGCCTCCCCGACACCTCCCGGATGCGTCACGATTCCCACTTCGTGGATCAGCTCGTACGGGCGGACGAGATCCCGATCGGCCGGCGCATCGCCATCCACCTGCTCGACGCCAATCCGGATCAGCCCCGCAGCGTCCTGGGGGATCTCAGCGACCTCAAGCAGTCCATAGCCGAGAAGGGGATCCTCGAGCCGATCCTCGTGCGGCCGAAGGACGACGGCCGGTTCACCATCATCTCGGGGGAGAGGCGGTTCCGCGCGGCCCTCGAGGCGGGGCTCTCCGAGGTGCCCTGCATCGAGATGAACGTCCCCGACGCCGAGCTCCTGGAGATCGCCCTCATCGAGAACCTCCAGCGAAAGGATCTGGGCCCGTTCGAAGAGGCCGAAGGCTACGGGGCCCTTCAGCTGAAGCACGGGTACACCCACGAGGAGATCGCCGAGGCGGTGGGGAAGTCCCGTGTCACGATCACGGAGACCCTCAGCCTCTGCCGGATGCCAGACAGGGTGCGCGACGCATGTCGGCACGCCGACATCAGCTCGAAGTCCTTCCTCGCCGAGCTGGCCCGCCTCGAGTCCGAAGAGAACATGCTCGCTGCGGTGGAGGCGTACGGCCGCGGCGAGAGCATGTCGCGCGACGTCCTGCGGGAAGCCAAGAAGGCGGAGAAGAGCGGCTCATCGCCCAAGAAGCTCTCGACCTTCCGGAAGAGCTACGCCCTCGACTACGTTCCAGAGGATCGAAAGTACAAGGTGAGCGTGGTCCTCAGCGGCCGCCTCCAGAAACGCGAGGACATCCTCGCCGCGGTGCGGGACCTCGCCCGTCGAATCGAGGCGAACGAGATCGATCTGGAGAGTGGCAGGTTCCTCAAGCACAAGCCGAAACCAGGTCGAAAAGAGACGCCGAAGGGCGCTCCGAACTCCGTTTCAGATTCAGGTTGATTCGCGGCCTTCGGCCTTGCCTACGGCTACCGACCACCATCGGAATGCCGCCGTCGTCGGAGACGTCAACTGGCAAGCCAGAGGAATCGACAGGACAATCGGCGATTCTGGAGCCTGGCTCCCACGAAAGAGATCTGATTCATCCGGAGGTGTCGCCGCGCAGAAAATTCGGTCCGAATCGGTATCCAAACTGCTTGGTCCTTCGCTTTGCTCTACAGAGATCGCCAAGCCAGGTAGTCGATGACGAGATGGAGTGGCCAAGTTTGAGCGTTCGCCCCCGGCTCTTGGACGTCAGGGCCGGAGTGGCCGGCTCATCGCGAGTGTCGGCGCGCCGACTTAAGTTCGGTTCGAATCGGCACTCGAACCGTTTGTTCGGCGCGATGTCGGGTGGAGGTAGCCGGAAGTCGTCGGAGATCGCGAGATAGTCGATGACGAGATGGAGTGAGCCAAGTTCTGAGCGTTCGGCTCACCGGGGCAAGTTCGCCGATGATTCGGATGCGCCTCCTTCTCGCCGGATATTTAACATAATAATTCTTATCGGACGTATCGTTTGAGGCGGGCAGATCCTAGAATCCAGCGGTGAATCGGCTGGATCGATATGTACTTCGGGAGGTGCTGGCGCCCACCGTGGTCGGGTTCCTGGCTTACACGGGGTTCATGCTCCTCCGCGCCCTGATCCAGCTCTCCGACATGGTCCTGTCGTCCGACCACCCCCTGGCCGAGCTGGGCCAGGTCGTGGTTCTCTCGTTGCCACACATCGCCGTCCTGACGGTTCCGGTGGCGCTCCTGCTCGGCGTCCTGATCGGCGTGGGCAGGTTGAGCGCGGATTCCGAGCTCATCGCCCTGAAGGCCTCGGGGCTGGATCTGGTCCGTCTCTACCGGCCGATCGGGCTTTTGGCCACCGTCTGCCTCGGGATCTGTCTCTATCTGATGCTCGAGGTGGTTCCCCGGGCGAACGAGCGGATCTACGAAAAGAAGCTCCAGCTGGCGACGGTTGGAATCACGCAGCGGATCCAGCCCGGCGTCTTCAGCCCGGAGGTCGGTGGGCGCCGCATCTACGTGGAGCGGGCCTCGGCCGACCATCGGAGCCTCCAGGGGCTTCTGGTCTCGGACCGGTCGAATCCGTCCCAGGGGGACGTCATCACGGTCGCGCGCTCGGGCCAGATCGAGCTGGACGAGGTACAGGGTCGGTTGTGGCTGCGGATGGACCAGGCGACCACCCATCGCTCGGGTCCAGATCCACGGGAATACGAGACCTCCTCCATCGGGGTCCAGCGAGCGCTCCTGATGGAAGCCGGCGCGCCGTCGAAGGCCGAGAAGCCCTTTCGGGCGCTGGACCTGGCGGACCTCCTGGATCGCGCGCTCTCGGCGCCCATAGAGCCCGAGCGACGGGCCGCCTGGGTGGAGATCCACAAGAAGTTCGCCCTGCCGTTCGCCTGCCTGGTGTTCGGGTTCCTCGGGCTGCCGCTCGGCATCGTCAACCGCCGCGGCGGCCGCGCGGCCGGCTTCGCCGTCTCGGTCGCGGTGGTCCTGGGCTACTACGTGCTCCTCGCGGGAGGCGAGGCCAAAGCGTTCGAGGGAGCCACGTCACCCGCCACCGCGATGTGGCTTCCGAACGGCCTGCTCGCCTGTCTGGCAGCCGCTGCTCTGATCCGCGTCCGACGCGAGAAGTCCGTCTTCCCCAGCCTGGGAATCACCTTGCCTCGTTTCCCGTGGAGCGGCCCTTCCAGAGGACGGGTCGGTGGCGCAGCCCCTGTATCCGCGGCGTCGAGCCCGGCATCCTCCTCCGGGGGTCGGATCCGGGTGGCCTGGCTGCTGGACCGGTACGTTGCCGGCGGTTTCCTCCGGGTCTTCCTTCTCGTGACGAGCTCGATCATCGTCCTCTACCTCGTCATCGACTACATGGAGATCTCCGACGACATCGCGAAGAACCAGACTCCGCTCTCGCTCGTCCTCTCCTATTTCCGGGTGAAGCTCTCCCCGATCCTCCTGGACGTCGTCCCCTTCGGGTTCCTCGTCGCGGCCCTCGTCTCCGTGGCCGGCCTGGTCAGGTCCTCTGAAACGACGGCCCTGCTGTCTTCCGGGATCTCCCTCTTCCGAGCGACCGCGTCCATCCTTCTGCTCGCCGCGGTCGCCGGAATCGGGCTCTTCATCTTCTCGGATCGTGTCGCGCCGCAGGCAACCGCGGAGGCCGAGCGGTTGCGGCACGTCATCCTCAAGCACCAGAACGAGCTGAACCGAGGACTGGTCAACGTCTGGTGGAAGGGCGAGTCCGGCCGCTTCTTCAGCGCCGAGACCTTCGACCCGGAGACTCGAACCCTGACCGGTTTCTCCGCCATCGTGATCGATCCCGTCACTTCCGAGATCATCCGTCGCACGGGGGCGCAGCGGGCGCAGGTGCTGGAGGGCGGAAAAGGGCTCGTCCTCACGGATGGCTGGGTCCGCACGTTTCGTCCCACGCCCGTTTTCGGCAGACAGGAAGGCCGCTTCGTCCTGGAGGCTCCCGAGGCGTCGACCCTGTTCCGGGCCGGGCGCACCGACCCGAGGCAGATGTCGACGGCTCAGCTCACGCAGTTCATCGACGTGAGGCGGCGGGCGGGGGCCGACGTGGCCACCCTGATGACCGGATACCACTCCCGAGCGGCACTGGCCTTCGCGCCGCTCCTCCTGACGATGGTGGGTCTCCCCTTCTCGTTTCGCTATGGAAAGAAGGGTGCCGTCGCCGGCCTCGGAGTGGCGATCCTGCTGGGAATCGGGTATCTCTTCCTCTCCCAGGCGCTGCTCGAACGGGCGGGCGAGATGGGATCGCTGGCGCCCGCCCTGGCAGCCTGGGGTGCCGACGTCCTCTTCGGGATCGCGGCGGCCTACGGTCTCCTGGGCGTCCGGACCTGAGAGGCCTCAGCCTTTCTTTCGACCCTTCAGCACCGGTCCGGAGGCTTTCGCCTTCGGCGCGGGAGCGGGTGGCGCCAGCTGTAGCTCGGACTCCGGCCCCTCGACCGTCCTGCCGTCTGCCAGTGAGAGCTTGTACGCCACGAATGCCTTGGGTTTGACGCCGACGACCCGGAACGGGCCGGCCGAGTTGGTCTCTTCAGCCGCGAAGAGGTTTTCGAAGAGCCGCGCCACGACGGCCTTTCCGGTCTGCGCCGGTTTTCCTCTTTCGTCCGTGGAGCTCAGGAGCTCGAATCGGTCGAAGTCGCCCGGTTTCACGGAGACGACGGCCCCCCCTTCGACGCGGATCTGTATCCAGTTGTTGAAGTGCGACAGGTCGGTTGGAGTCGGGGCGATGTTCGTGACCCTGAGCGAGAACTCCGTGAACCCCCTCCCGGTCGTGGAGGCACCGGGTTCGATCAGGAGCTTCGGGTCCGTGGGCTTGGCCGTCAGGTAGGCGCGAACGGCCGGAAAGCCGAGCAGGTGGCCGTCCTTGGGCAAGCCGTCGACCAGGAACGCACGTCCTTTCAAGGGAGCGCCGATCCACCGCCCGGCCGCGGAGAGGTGCTTGACGGCGTCGGAGAAGGTCACGATCTGGAATTTCGCGTAGCCGCCGTCGGCCGCGAGCGACGACTTCCGGGGATCCCCGCCCGGACGCGGCTTGAACTTGTAGTTGTTCCCGGGTTCGTTTGAAAGGACCTGCGCGAAGTCGAAGTCGAGACCCCTGTCTTCCGAAAGGGTGTCGATCTCGCCATCAGGAATTCGTCGACCGCTGAAATTTCCATCCTTGCCGGCCATTCCGTAGCCTCCGAGCACCACGAGGAGACGGAAGGGAATCGGGAATGCCTTCGCCGACGCCTCGGTCAGCTCCCCGACGAGACGATCCCCTGTCTCGATCCTCCGGCCCAGGCTGAAGACCAGAGCCTCGTCGGCGGACCCCGACAGCGGTTTCCAGAGGGCTGGCGCGACGTCAGCCGGCAGCGTGACCGACACCGGAAGACCGCTGCTCTTCCTGAGCGTTTTCAACGCAGCCGCCAGCGTGGTGGCCTGCGCGCCGGTCGGCAGGATGTGAATATGGACGCCGACGACGCTTCCCCACGCCTTCGCCTCGTCGAGGAGCGGCTTGAGCTGGCGGCTCCAGTTGTTGCCGACGGTGTCTCCGTTCGGCGCATTCAGCTGGTTCGCCGCGCCCGGATCCGCCATGACGGTGAAGATGACGGAGCGCTTCATCGGCGGAGGCGGAGGCAACGGCGTGATCTTCCCGTCGGCGCCGAGCTTCGCGGCCGCGATGTAGAAGCGCTTGATCCCCATCGCCTCGAGATCGGCGTCCAGGAGCTCGGGGACGTCCGCCGGTGCGGCCGCGAGGAAGAGGGCGTCTCCACGTTCGCCGGCGGCGACGGCGCCGGGCTTGCCGTCGGAGGTCGCCGTCGAGCCGGGCTCTTTCCCTTTCCCTTTTCCGCAGCCGGAGGCGGTCAGCACAAGCGCGGCCAGAGAAGCCCCGAGAACGCTCACTCTTTTAATCACGAACGCAATGATATCGAAACGAAGAGAGGATGGCTCAGCGATCCGCGCCGGGGAGGGCGAACCCGATCACCAGCCCGCCCTCCGGCCGTGGCGAGGCGAAGACCGATCCGCCCTGCCGCTCGATCGCCCGCCGGGCGGCGGCGAGGCCCATCCCGGACCCGCGGGACTTGGTCGAGAAGGACGGCTCGAAGAGCCGCGCGCGGAGAGCGTCGGGAACCCCCGGGCCGTTGTCCTCGCAGACGAAACGCGCCCCGTGCTCGAAAGGCTCGACCCTGAGAGCGATGCGGCCCTCACGAACCTCTCCGAGCGCCTCCACTGCGTTGACGACGAGGTTCGCGAGCGCGTCCCGGAGGAGCGGCCTGTCGATCCGGACGAGCGGAACGTCGTCGGAGACGTGGACCTCGATAACGGGTCCGCGGTCGCTCCGGTAGTCCACGGCGATCTCCGCGAGCAGGCGCCGCAGCCCTTCCCGATCGACGGGGACGAGCTGCAAGCTCGAGAGCGCGGAGAAGCGGCTCAGCTTGCCGATCCGGTCGGTGAGGATCTCCACCTGGCGGAGGATCGTCGTCGTCACCGAGTCGACGACGCCGGGTGGCAGCGTCTCCCCTTTCGCATTCAACCGGCCGAGGCGCTCGGTGGCGAGGCGGATCGGGGTGAGCGGGTTCTTGACGTCGTGAGCGATGGATCGGGCGGCCTCCACCCAGGCGCTGAGCCGGTCGGCACGGACGAAGTCGGTGAGGTCCTCGAGGAGGAGGAGGGCGCGGGCCTCGCCCTCGTCCGGCGGTAGCGACGCCACCACCATCCGGAACACGCGCTCTTTTGGCGTCTGTTCGACGGTGATGCGGGTCTCGTACGGCCCACCGCGACGGCGTGCCTCCGTGAGAGCGGCGCGAAGCGGCTCCCAACGGGCATCCTGGAGTCGCGAGCGGAGGTCGTCTCCCGGCAGGATGTCGTCGGCAGCGGGATTCGCCAGGAGCACGGCTCCGTCGCGCTCCCGGAAGAGGATCACGGCAGCCGTCAGATTCGCGAGCAGCCCGACGGCCGCGGCGCGTTCTCGCGCGAGGGAGGCGGTCCGGTCCCGCACCCGGTCGGCCATCTTCTCGAAGGACTCGACCAGTCGCGCCAGATCCACGGCCGCCGGTCGTTCGATCCTTGGGGCGAGGTCGCCGGAGCCGAGGCGTTCCGCTCCCTCGATGACGTCCTCGATGGGGCGCGACAGGCTGAGCGCCGCGCGCCCCCCGAGCCCGAACCCGAGCAGCGCCACGGCCACGGTGAGCAGGACGAGCCCGTCGAGGGCCGCCCGCCCCGCCTCGTCTTCCGCCACAGCGACGGCGAGCACGTCCCGCCCGTCGCGCGAGATCTTCATGGCCGCCTCGACGATCCGGCTCGCTCCGCCGCGCGGGGGACCCGGGGCCGCCGCCTCCCCACCTCCCTCGGCAAGGGCCTGCGCCACCCGCGGGTTGAGCCGCTGGCCCACCGTGCCCGCGGCGACGGGCAGCGCCCGCGAGGCGAAGCGGAGGAGCCCGTCGTGGTACACGAAGAGGTCCCCGCCGACCACGCCCGCGACGCGGTTCAGCTGCTGGTGGTCGACGGGCGTCCGCGCGCTCTCGAGGGCGCGTCGCGATTCCGAAAGGAGGGACCGCGCCCGGCGCGTCGTCTCTCCCACGGAATACCTCTCCATGGCGAGCCGGACGATCGCGACGCTGCCGGCGAGCGGCAGCGCCCCGAAGAGCAGGACGAGGGCCACGAGCCGCGCCCGGAACGTCGCGAGGGACAGAGACGGGAAGCCACCGGCCCGACCAGCGAGGAGCGCCAGGAGGACGAGCGGGAGGGCCGCCTCGGCCGCGGCGGCGACGGATCCCAGCGTGACGAGCGGCGGATCGCTGGCAACCGAGAACCCGACGAAGCCCGGCGCCGATGCGCGGACGCGGACGCGCCGGAGGTCGTCTCCCACCCTGAGGTCGGTCGACGTCACCCGGCGCCGCGCCCGGGCTCGAAGAGTCTCCGGGAGCTCGAACTGCTCGTCCGTGGAGGAGCCCACCGTCCGTCCGGCCTCGTCGCTCTCGAATCGCTCCACCGCGAGCCAGCCGGGAAGGTCCTCGAAGACGACCTCGGAGAGGAGCCGATCGCGGTCGGCCTCTCGCGGATAGCGGAGCCGCACCCACGTCGCCACCATGCCGGGCACGCGGATGGAGGACTGGAAGCGCTCGGCGAGAGCCTCGGCGCCCGGCCGCATCACCCCGAACGCCGAGAGGGCGGACGTCGATTCCCCGGTGGCCGCGTCCCGCAGCTCCAGGATCTCGCCTGCCTGAGGAAAGCCCTCTCCCGCGCCGCGCTCCCAGAGAGCTCGCGCGAGGTCGCTCGGGTTCGTCTCCTTGCCGGCCGGGAAGAACGTCGACATCGGGATGCCGGCGAGCCGCGCCTGCCAGTCGAGATCATCGGCCGCGAGGCTGCGCCGCTCGTCGGCCTCCGCCCGCGCCAGCGCCTCGTCCAGGCGCGTCCTCTTTCCCGCCGCGAGACCCCCGGCCAGGGCTGCCGAGCCGACCACCATTGCGAGAACCGCTGTCGCCGCCCGGTGGAGGAGATCGGCGTCGGGCCGGTCGAGCCGCGACGACAGGGCCAGCCCGAGAGTGAGGGTGCCCAGCGCAACCAGCGCGCCGTTTGCGATGGGCAAGAGGAAGCCCGCGGAGACGAGCGCGACACCGACCGGTACGGACCACGCTCGGCGCGGCCGGATCCCGCGGAGCCCGGCGGCCACCGCCAGCATCACCGCCGTCGCGAGGCCGACCGCTCCGGCACGGACGCAGAAGATCGCGAGGCTCTCCGCCACGAGGCCGAGGTCGTCGAAATAGCGCGGGACATTCCGGCCGATCTCGAACCCGAGGCTGACGGGCAGGAGGACACCTGCGCAGGCCAGGAGCGGCAGGAAGCGGCTCCGGACCGGCGGGAGGCTCCGTCGTTCGCTGGGCGCCACGGCGCGCGCGAGGAGCAGCGCCGCGGCTCCCGAGAGGAGAATATCGGCCGGCGTCGAGACGAGCCCGAACGGGAGGATCTCCCGAAAAGCGCCCGTCTCCGCTCGGGGTACCCCGAGGAGGAGGACGAGCCTTGCGGCGACGATGGCGCTACCCCGTTTCTCGAAGACGAAGACGCCGAGGAAGAGCAGCGCCGAGAGAACGGAGGCGACGCGCGCCCGCGCCCGGCGCAGATCGTCCGTGTCGGTTGCGGGCGACGCCTGCACGGTGATGGCGATGAGCCTCTTCGGATCGGTGGCCGCACGCGCGAGGAGCCGGCTCCTGACGGGTCCGCCCGGGATGCCGAGGAGGTCGAGGAGGTCGGGCCGGAGGACGCCGGTCGGGTACCGGCGGGAGATGAGGAGGACGCCGCGCTGGTTCGGCCCGTCGCCGCGGAGGAGCCTGTAGGCGAGGGTGAGCTTCGTGACGTGAAACGAGGCGGAGAAACCGGCGAGCGCCGGCGTCCGTTCCGATTCCAGATCTCCGGCCTCGCCTCCCCAGGCGACGGCGCTCCCCCCGGCGTCGAAGAAGACGGCTCCCCACCCGGCTCCCTTCCGCGGAAGCGCCGCCGTCAGGATGGAGAAGAGGCGCTCCGGGCGGACGGCGGTTCCGCCCCCGTCGACGATCCCGGCGAACTCCGGCGAGGCGAAGAGGCCCTCCGCGATGGCCTGCAGGGTAGCGGCATCGCGATCGATGGCGGCCGACGTCAGCCTGCAGAAGCGCTCGGCGCTGGCCGCCGTCTCGGCTTCGGAAACCGGACGGAAATGGGCGACGACGGCCCAGAGCGCCACGGCCACGGCCAGCAGCCGGAGCCCGGCGCCGAAAGCCGTCGGCCCCCGAGGGCTCAGCCCTTCATCGGTATCGCGATCCCGTGCTCTCTTGCGCAGCTCTTGGCCTCTTCGTAGCCGGCGTCCGCGTGCCGGATGACGCCCATTCCGGGATCGGTGGTGAGGACGCGCGACAGGCGGCGCGCCGCGGCTTCCGTTCCGTCGGCCACGACGACCATCCCCGCGTGGATCGAGTAGCCGATGCCCACGCCGCCACCGTGGTGCAGGGACACCCAGGTGGCGCCCGCGGCCGTGTTGACGAGGGCGTTCAGGAGCGGCCAGTCGGCGATGGCGTCGCTCCCGTCCTTCATCGCCTCCGTCTCCCGGTTCGGCGAGGCCACCGAGCCGCAATCGAGATGATCACGTCCGATGACGATCGGAGCCTTCACCGCTCCGGTGCGCACCAGCTCGTTGAACGCAAGGCCCGCCTTCTCGCGCTCACCGTAACCGAGCCAGCAGATGCGCGCGGGCAGACCCTGGAACGCCACCCGGGCCTCGGCCATCTCGATCCAGCGCCGGAGCGCGACGTTCTCGGGGAAGAGGTCGAGGACGGCGCGGTCGGTCGTCGCGATGTCCTTCGGGTCGCCGGAAAGCGCCGCCCAGCGAAACGGACCCTTGCCTTCGCAGAAGAGCGGCCGGATGTAACGCGGCACGAAGCCCTCGATCTGGAAAGCGTCGACGACGCCGGCCTTCTCCGCCTGCGCGCGAAGGTTGTTGCCATAGTCGAACGTAACGCTCCCCCGCCTCTTCAGCTCGAGCATGGCGCGAACATGAGCCCCCATCGACTCGACCGCGCGGCTCTTGTAGGCGGCCGGATCCTCCCGGCGCAGGGCGAGGGCCCTCTCGAACGGCAGACCGTGCGGCACGTAGCCGTTCAGCTCGTCATGCGCGGAGGTCTGGTCGGTCAGGAGGTCGGGGACGATGCCGCGGGTGAGGAGCCGCTCGAGCAGGTCGACCGCGTTCGCGAGCACGCCGATCGACACCGCCTCGCCGGCGTCCCGCGCCCGGAGCGCGCGGTCGATGGCCTGGTCCAGGTCGTCGATCCGCTCGTCGCAGTATCTCGTGGCGATCCGCTTGTCGATCCGCGAGGCGTCCACCTCCGCGCAGAGCGCCGTCCCGCCGTTCAGGGTGACGGCGAGGGGCTGTGCCCCGCCCATGCCGCCGAGGCCCGCCGTCACCGCGAGCCGGCCCTTCAGCGAGCCGTCGGGCGAGCCCAGATCGCGCCGGCCCGCCTCGGCGAACGTCTCGAAGGTCCCCTGGAGGATCCCCTGCGTGCCGATGTAGATCCACGAGCCGGCGGTCATCTGGCCGTACATCGTGAGGCCGAGCGCCTCGAGGCGGCGGAACTCGTCCCACGTGCCCCACTTCGGCACCAGGTTCGAGTTCGCGATCAGGACGCGTGGCGCGTCCGCGTGCGTCCGGAAGACGCCTACCGGCTTTCCGGACTGCACCAGCAGCGTCTCGTCGTCGCCCAGGGTGCGGAGCGCGCCGAGGATGGCCTCGAGGCACTCCGGGTTGCGGGCGGCCTTGCCCGAGCCGCCGTAGACGATCAGGTCCTCTCGCCTTTCGGCCACGTCGGGATCGAGGTTGTTGAGGAGCATCCGGTACGGGGCTTCGGTGAGCCACGACCGGCAGGAGAGGGTCGTCCCGGTGGGGACGGCCGGAGGGGCGTAGCGAGCGGGAGCTTCGAGAGAGACGCTCATCCGCGGAATGTTATGCGAAAGGAAATAACACGGCGCGTCATTTCCCCTTGACAAGCATTACGCAGTGCGTTATATTTCCGGCCATGGGAATGCCGCCACGCCACATCGTCCGCTACCGCAACCGAAAGCTGTACGAGCCGGTCGAGCGTCGATTCGTCACCATCCACGACCTGGCGAGGTCCGTCGCGAACGGCCAGAAGGTCGAGGTGCGAAACGCCGACACCGGCGAGGACATCACCGCCAAGATCCTCTCGCGGGCCCTCGCGTCGGAGCGCGCCGCCGTCCCGGCCACCACCGACGCCCTCACCCGCCTCCTCCGGGCCGGCTCCGACGCCGCCGAGACGGTGGCCGGCGTGGTCGAGCGCGTGGGCGGCGTCCGCGTGGCCGCCTCGGTGCGCGCCACGCCCGACCGCCTGGCCGAGACGCTGGTCCCCCTCACGCGGCGTTTCGAGGACGCCCGCCAGGACGTCGAGAAGATGGTGGGCGGGCTGGTGGGCCGCGGG
>Ga0154020_10000527_pt1 | contig 46702 bp, 42 predicted proteins | sample Klosneuvirus_201_FD_109709 | JGI IMG/M metagenome (GOLD analysis project Ga0154020, IMG submission 109709) | Active sludge microbial communities from wastewater, Klosterneuburg, Austria - Klosneuvirus_20160825_MG | ecosystem: Engineered > WWTP > Aerobic digester > Activated sludge | place... | reverse complement strand
TTCAAGGCACATGAACCAGGAAGAAATACTCTTGAGCATTGTGAGCACCTCCCTGCTCATGCTTATCCTCATTGTGATCATCGCCATCGCCTTTGTAATCTCGGCCCGGCAAAAACTAAAACAGGAGATGCTGCTGGCAGAAACCAAATTGCAGTACGAGCAGGAATTACGCCAGGTGGAGAACGAGGTGAGCGAACAGATGATGAACCGCCTTTCGCAGGAATTGCACGACAACATCGGGCAGCTGCATACGGCCATGCACATACAAATCCAAAATCAAAAACTCGACCACCCCGAACTAAAAGAGAAGTTTGAAACCGTTGAAGCTTATCTGGGAGAGGCCACCCGACAACTAAAAATACTTAGCCGCACATTAAATTACGATTACCTGGGCCATGCCGGTTTGTTGCACACACTTGACCTTGAGGTGGAACGTTTAAAAAATTTAAAACGTCCTGAAATTTCTTTTATCAAACAGGGCCTGGTAAGTCCCTTAACCAAAAACCAGGAATTGGTGGTGTTCAGACTTTTTCAGGAGATCATTCAAAATGCCCTCAGGCATTCGGGCGCCGAAAAAATAGAGCTTGGTTTAAATTGCAGCGAAACCGGCTTCGATTTTAAATTACGTGATAACGGTAAGGGCTTTGATGTGGAAAACACCCTGGCTTCTGCCAATTCCAACGGCTTGCGCAATATTTTTAAGCGCGCTGAGCTGGCCGGTTTAAAAGTAAAATTGCACAGCGAATTGGGAAAAGGAACTACATTTGAACTGACTAAACCCTAATTGCAAAAACTTGGATCAGGTAAAAAAAATATGTCTTGTAGATGACCATGTGATTGTGAGGCATGGTTTGAAGGCCTTGATAGAAAAACTAGGCCCCTACTCCGTTGTTGAAGAGTACGACGATGGGGCCGATTTTGTGGAAAAGCTCAAGCTGGACCAATTGCCTGACCTGGTGCTGATGGACCTGAGCATGCCAAACATGGGTGGTTTGGAGGTGATGAAACACCTGCAAGCGGAGAACATAAAAGTTCCAGTGCTGATCCTCACCCTAAACGAAAATGAAGACGTGATCATACAGTTGTTTCGATTGGGCGCCAGGGGTTACCTTAATAAAACGGCTTCCTCCACTTCCATGAAAATGGCACTGGAAGAGATTTTCAGAAGCGGGTATTTCCACAACGAGTTTATGCAATTGTCGCTTGAGAATAATCTTTCATCAGAAAACTTGAACGAAACCAATCCCATATTGAATAAAATGAGTACTCGAGAGCGCGACTTTTTGAGATTGGTGTGCCATGAAAAGGAATACACCTACGACCAAATTGCCGATCTTATGGAGGTGAACCGCCGAACCGTAGACGGTTACCGGGAGGGTTTGTTTGAAAAATTCTCAATAAAATCAAAAACCGGCCTTGTGCTTTTGGTGCTTAAACACAAACTTTACGAGCACTTGTAATAAGGTACAATGACAAACACTTCAAGCCCTAATGAATCAGAAACTGGTTTAAAACCGTTTTTTATCGAATTGTTCGACTACAATCGCGCGGCCAATGAGTCCTTTATAACTCTATTGAACGCAAACGAAAAGCGCCTTAATGAAAAATGCATTTCATTGATCAACCACATCATCAATGCCCACCACATCTGGAACAACCGCATCGAAAAAAAAGAGTTGGCTTATGGGGTTTGGGAAATACACAAGTTTACTGATCTTAAACTTCTGAACAACAGCAATCACGAACTCAGCAAGGAGCTTTTAGCAGACTACTCCCTTGAGCTGAAGGTGGATTACGTGAACACCAAAGGCGAATCCTTCAGCAACAGCGTTCGCGATGTGCTTTTTCATGTGATCAACCATTCCAATTACCACAGGGCACAAATAGCAACACACCTTAAAAGTTTGGGCATTGAGCCTCCAAAAAGCGATTACATCATTTACAAAAGGTAGAATTTCCAATCTCTCTCTTCCGCATTTGTTAAGCCGTCCCGACTGTTTACTGGTTTTTTAGCATTCGTCTTCTTGAAAAAGTTGGAATTATTGAGTAGTATTAAACAAAAAAAAGGCTTGGGACTATGCCTGTAGAAATTTTTAAAAAGCTCATTCTATCCTTTCTGAACAAAAACGGGAAGGGTTCCTACTCCAGCAACCGGGAGCGGGCCAAGGCGTTTTTTAAACTCAAGGTGTTCATCCGACACGAAACCACCAATTGGTTCATGATTTGCGTTGGGGTGATTTCAGCCGCCTTTGGGCTTAAAAGTTTTTTGCTTTCCAATGGGTTTATTGATGGAGGCATTACCGGCATTTCCCTGCTCATCTCAGCAAAAAGCGGTATGGGCATCTCCTTCCTCATTGTGCTTTTAAACATTCCATTCATTGTTTTGGGTTACCATCAAATTGGACGCAACTTTGTGATAAAAACCACTTTAGGCATTTTGTTGCTGGCCCTTTGTGTTGCCAGCATTGATTTTCCTGTGCTTACCAGCGATAAACTGCTGATCTCGGTGTTCGGTGGTTTCTTTTTAGGAGCCGGGATTGGTTTAAGCATGCGGGGTGGTGGCGTGATCGACGGCACCGAAATTATGGCCATTTACCTGAGCAAACGCATGGGCCTCACCATTGGCGACATTATCCTGATTTTCAACATCATTATCTTCTCTTTTGCAGCCTGGTTGCTGAGTTTTGAAACCGCCTTATATTCTATTTTAACCTATCTTAGCGCCTCCAAAACCGTGGATTTTGTGATTGAAGGTATTGAGGAGTATACAGGCGTTACGGTGATCTCAGCCAAAAACGAAGAAATACGGCTCATGATCACTCAAAACCTCGGTCGGGGCGTTACCGTTTACAAGGGCAGCAGGGGTTATGGTAAAACCGGGGAAAAGAACGACATGGACATCCTTTTTTCGGTAATCACCCGCCTTGAAGTGGCAAGATTGAGCACAGAAATTGAGAAAATAGACCCTTCGGCTTTTGTGATTATGAACAGCATAAAGGACACCAAGGGCGGAATGATAAAAAAACGTTTGCAAAATTTAAAACAGAAGAAATAGATTTAAGGTATGTGGAAATTATTCTCGGGACTCCTGCTAAGAAATAAACTGGTGTTTACGGTGGCGGTCCTGCTTCTCACTGTGTTTATGGGCTATAAAGCCTATAAAATGGAACTGTCCTACGAGTTTGCTAAAATTTTACCGGAAAACGACAGCACGTTTATCGAATACCAGAATTTCAAAAAAATGTTTGGGGAAGATGGAAACGTGATGGTGATTGGGTTTCAGGACACCAATTTATTTCAAGCCGGGAAATTCAGCGACTGGCAGGTGCTGAGCTCAAAGATCAAGGACATTAAGGGCATTAAAGAAGTGCTTTCCCTACCCACCGTTTATCAGATGTTCAGGAACGACACCCTTGAAAAATTTGATTTCAGACCCCTTGTAAAAGAACCGGTGAAATCCCAGGCTGAGGCCGACAGTATAAAGGCACAGGTACTTAACCTGCCCTTTTATGATGGATTGGTGTTTAATAAAGAAAGTTACGCTACCCTAATGGCCATCACCTTTTCAAAAAAGGATCTGGACTCGAAACGCCGACTTGAAATTGTGGACGAGATCGATGCCCTCACAAAATCGTTTTCCGCCAAACACAAGATCGAATTGCATTATTCGGGGATGCCCTATATCCGCTCTCAACTAATGCGGAAAGTATCACAGGAAATGACCCTATTCCTGATCTTAGCAGTGATTGTAACGGCTATAATCCTCTGGATGTTTTTCAGGTCGTTTTCATCTGTGGTATTTTCCATTATTGTTGTGGCCATTGGCGTGGTATGGTCCATTGGTATCATGGAGTTGTTCGGTTACAAAATCACCATCCTCTCTGGTCTCATTGCCCCACTGATTATGGTCATCGGGCTGCCGAATTGCATTTTTCTCATCAACAAATACCACAGCGAATATTTGGCCCACAAAAACAAAATCAAAGCCCTTGCCCGCACCATTGAAACCATGGGCGTTACTTTGTTTCTGGCCAACATCACCACATCCATAGGTTTTGCGGTATTGTATTTCACAAAAAGTTCCATGCTGGTGGAATTTGGTGTGGTGGCCGGCATCAGCGTGATGACCACCTATCTCATCACCTTGATTTTGATCCCGGTTATTCTGAATTACCTGCCTACACCAAAAGCAAAACACACCAAACACCAGGAAGGAAAACGCATCAATAAGATCCTTGAGACCATTGACAGATTAGTGCAACACCGGAGAAAAACCATTTATCTCGTTACAAGCTTAATTACCATCATCTCGGCAATAGGCATTAAGTACGTTAATTTAAACGGGTATGTAGTTGACGATTTGCCTAAGAACGACCCGGTTTACACCGACCTTCACTTTTTCGAGAAACATTTTAAAGGTGTACTTCCCTTTGAAATTTATATTGATACAAAAGAAAAGAACGGACTCTTTAAGGACAATGCCCGGGCGCTATACAAGATTAAACGTTTACAAAGCACCATGGCTGAGTTTCCGGAGTTTTCAAAACCTCTATCAATCGTTGAAGGCATTAAGTTTTCTTATCAGGCCTACAAGGGCGGTGAAGCGAAATACTACAAGCTGCCCGGCATCACCGATTTAAAAACGCTGGCTGAGTTCTCGGATTCCTTGAGCGGAAAGGAAAACCGATTGCGTTCGTTCATTGATTCCAATAAACAAATCACACGGGTGAGTTATCAGGCGGCTGACATTGGCTCGATGAAGATGAAGTTGTTGATGAAAGACCTTAAACCAAAAATAGACTCTATTTTTGACCCTAAGGAATACGATGTAAAACTGACCGGTCACAGTTTGGTGTTTTTGAAAAGCAACGATTATTTATTGTCCAACCTGATTGAGAGTTTGATTATTGAAATCATCCTGATTGCCATTGTGGGTATTGCCCTGTTTCGTTCGGTAAGGATTATTTTGCTTTCCAAACTCCCCTGTTTGATTCCTCTGGTCATTACAGCGGGTATTATGGGCTTTTTGAACATTCCCTTTAAACCATCCACCATTTTGATTTTTAGTATCGCCTTTGGTATTTCCTCCGACGGCACCATATACTTCCTCACCAAATACCGGCACGAATTAAAAAAGAAAAGAAAACATTCCACTGAAGCCATTTCCGCCACCATTAAGGATACCGGCTTAAGCATGGTTTACACCTCCATCATTTTGTTCTGTGGTTTTGCCATTTTCTCGGCCTCAAGTTTTGGCGGAACTGTGGCTTTGGGGGTTTTGGTTTCTCTTACCCTGCTCCTGTCCCTTTTCACCAATCTTCTTTTGCTGCCATCCATCTTACTCTCCATCCACAAAAAATCCACCAAGGATGAGATCATTGCGGCGCCATTGATTGATATTGACGAGGATGAGGACGAGGTGGAGCCGGCGATTTAAGTGGGCCGCTTTAAAAAACTAATGGCTATTGTCCGGTGTAGTGCCTGAGGTAAAGGTTTCTCCAGCTTAAGTTGGCCAAAGCGTTGGCTTCTTCCAGCAAAGGTTTATCATCGGTGTTGATGTGGGTGGTTTTTTCCAAAACCGGATGAACTTCGAAAGCCAATTCGGGTAATTTTTCAAGCGAGGCCACAAGCATCAAATTGCGGTGATGTTCATCATTGGAATTGGAGCAAAACTTTACCTGAAATCCTTGATTCAACAAAGTTTGATAAAGAATGCAGGTGCCTTTACCCAGTTTTCCAGTTGTGTACCCGTGCCAGTTGATCACAATTCTAGCATTTTTGTTCAGTTGGGTTTTTAGTTTTGAGAGGCTTTCCCTTGTGATTACGTGCGAAGGTTGTTCTTCGGCTTTAAACACATCAACAAGTACCAGATCATAAATCCCGGTTGTTCCATTCAAAAAATGCCGGGCATCATCGTTAATCACGTCCACTTTTTCATCCAGTCCAAAATAGCTTTGTCCTGCATAAATCACCCGCTCATCAAATTCCACGGCTTGTACCTTAAACTTTTTGTTTACCAGAACATTGGATGTTAAACCGGCTCCAAGTCCTAATACCAAAGCATTTGAGCCAAAGGGGTACCCGGCAACCAAGGTGTCGAAAATGCGAACATACTCTGATACGGACTGACCGGAGGCCAGATCCATTTCACTTTGTATGATGTCGTTTACCTTTAACAAACGAATGGTTTTATGCTCATAGTTAAGATCCAAAACCTCTACCCTGCCCATTATCCCCTCTGACACATACTTTACGGTATTGTTTTTTATTTCAGATTTCAGGTTAAGGAACAACAACCCGGCAGCTACAAACGACTGGGTCATGGAAAATGTCCTAAGGAACAAAGCACTAGAAACAAAAAGTAAAGCCCCAAAGAACAGGAGCGTGATTTTTAAACCCCAGTGAGGCATCAGGTAAAACCCACACAAAAAGGTGGCCAGAATTCCTCCAAGCGTTGATATGGCGTACACCAGACCACTTATTTTTCCTGCATCAAAATTACTTTTGCTTTGCAGCATCACCAGCAAGGGGGAGGTGGCGCCAAGAAAAAAAACGGGAGCAAACAATAACAACCAGGTGGCCCCAAACATGGCTGGAAGAAAAGAGATAAAAGCAATGCGGGGCACGAAGTATTCGGCACTGAAGGGCATTATCATCACCATCAGGGAGGCCAATGAAAGGACAAAAAAGAGTCGCTTTGCGGGATTTTTGGCCTTAGCGCTCCACCAGCCCCCGGTAAAGTAACCTGAAGCAAGTGCAAGCAATGTAATGCCCAATACAGAAGCCCAAACGTAAAGGCTGGACCCGAACACCGGCGAGAGCAAACGGGCACCGCAGAGCTCCACTGCCATGACTGTGGCCCCTTCAATAAAACTTAGGAACAAAAACCGTTTTTTCACCCTATGGTTTATTAATATGATAATCCACCAGGCCTTCAATGGGTGATTTTAATACCCTGCCCACTTGATAACCGAAGTCAGCGGCCACTTCGTTTAACATGTCCCTGTACACATAACCCACAGAGCCGACAATACCAATCTTATAGGCCTTTGAATTGCTGTATTTCATAATTTGTTGTGTGAAAAAAGAACGGAAACATTCAAGGAGCACCTTTTTTACATGTGGTTGCTGAATGTTTTCAAACATGAACTTGCTTACCGTGGCCAGGTACTTCGAAGGCAAAGGGGCCTTGTAAACGTTTTCAAGAATGGTTTCCCTGTTGTAGCCGGCGGTTTCAAATTTTGATTTCAGGTCCTGTGGCAATTCCCCTTCAAAATAATCACGGATAAAATATTTACCAATCTGAGACCCGCCTCCATGATCGCTCCAGAGATACCCTGCAGAAGCCACATTTTCCAGAATAATTTTGCCATCATACAAACACGAGTTACTGCCCGTGCCTAAAATGGCAGCGATGCCCGGGGTGCTACCACAAAGGGCCCTTGCAGCAGCGAGCAAATCGTGCGACACTTCAATTTCTGCATTTGAATTTATCGTTTCTGCAAGCGCCTGCATTACAATTGAACAGTTTTTTTCGTTGGAACATCCTGAACCGTAAAAATAAATTCGCACAATTTTATTTGTCCATGCTGCCAATTCGGGAACAAGGCTTTTTTCAAGCTCTTCTTTAATCTGTTGATTGGTTTGGAAATAGGGATTAAATCCAGGGGTTTGGCAAACCTGCTCTTTCTTTGCACCATTCAATACAACCCAGTCCGTTTTACTCGAGCCGCTATCAGCAATTAACACTATCATGGCGCAAAATAACAAAAAAAACCGCCTCTGGATGGAGGCGGTTTCACATGTGTTGTCGATTGAGGATTATTCTGCTGCTGTTGGTTCAGCCGGAGCTTCGCCTTCTGCAGGAGCAGGAGCTGGAGCAGGTTCTGGAGCTGCACTGGCTGCTTCAGCCATTTTAGCTGCAATTTTAGCTGCCTTCGCATCTTTCACCGCCGATTCGTTTTTCAAACGGGCATGAGCTTGTTCAGTTGATTCTTTTTTCAAACGATCGTGTTTGCCAAGAATTTTACCTGATTTTTCATCTTGCCACTTGCTGAATTTTTCTTCAACCTGAGCTTCAGTTAATGCGCCTTTTTTAACCCCTTCTAAAAGGTGTTTTTTCATCATCACCCCTCTGTAGGAGAGAATTGCACGACAGGTGTCGGTCGGCTGCGCGCCTTTCATCAACCAGTTTAAGGTTGAATCGAAATTGATGTCGATAGTTGCGGGGTTGGTGTTTGGATTGTAAGTCCCGAGTTTTTCAATGAATTTTCCATCGCGTGGTGCCCGACCATCCGCAACTACCATGTGGAAGAAAGCAGAATCTTTCTTGCCAAAACGTTGTAGTCTAATCTTTACTGCCATTTTATTTGTTTTTTAATTCAGGGCGCAAATATCGCCATTTAATTGTAAAGGGCAAAAAAATCCCAGCATTTTATGGCTCAATCCCTGTAAAAAGTGCTAATTTTGGTCCATAATTCCATTTTTATCATGCAAATCAAAGAAAGAGGTATCATTCTGATTCCCATTGATTTCACCAAACAATCGCTTTTGGCAATCAAACAATCTTATAATCTGGCCCGTTACACACACTCCAAGCTCATTTTGCTTCACGCTTTTGAGAAACCGGGCGAAGAAAGTGAAGAGGCCCTTAGAAAGTTATGCCAGCAAACCGAACAGGAAAGTGGGGTGCCAACCGAGTACAAAAACCTTAAAGGGGATGTTTATGTGGAAACCTACAGGATCGCAGAGGAGATGAAGGCCACCATGATCATTGCGGGACTTGAAAGCCACATGAAATTCAAGGACATTGTCGGCTCAAGCGCAAGTAAACTTATCAGAAAAGCCCCTTGTCCGGTGATTACCATCCGTGGAGATGAACACCGTGATGGCTGCGAAAACATTCTTTTACCCATTGATCTTTCAAGCGAAACCCGCGAAAAAGTGGACGTTGCTATACAATTCGCCAAGTATTTCGGGGCCAGCATCCGTATTTTGGGTGTTTTTGATATCAATGACAGTGAATATGAAAACCGATTGCTGGCCTATGCCCATCAGGCCAAGCAGTTCATCAAAGGAAAAGGCATTTCCTGTACCAACAAATTTATCCCAACCAAGGACATTGCCCAAACCGTTGTGGATTACGGCAATAAAATTGAGGCTGACCTCATTATGATTATGAACAAACCCTCATTGAACGTGGTGGAGTTTTTTGGCGGGACGGATGCCCAGAGGATTGTTGACATCAGCAACATACCGGTAATGACCATACAACCTGAGAAACGGGAGAGTGTCACCCATTTCGCTTCAGGGGTTTAAGGTTAATTGGCTGTAATTTTAGCGTATTTGTTGCTGTTTGCAGGGTCAAGCAACATAAGGATTTCCAAAGCTTTGTTTTTGTCTTCGGGTGGTGCTGATTTAAAGATGTTCACCAACTCATCCGCCTTGGCATTAAAAAACAACTGAATGTTGTAGTTTGCCGGCCGGGCATTGTATACCGGTTTTATTAATTCCAAAGAGGCAAGCACCGCCGCTCTGCCCTCTTCGACATTCTGATGCATCACATCAAGGCCTTTCCGGCTGTATTCATACATACAATCCCTTAGGCCTTTAAACAAGGGCTGTAAGGTGTTTTCAACCAGCCAATAGCGGTTTCGGTTCGATTGGGTGCTTTTCCAACCTGGCTCAGCTGCGGTTTGAGAATTTTGAACAATCAACATGGCCTTTTGCCAGTATTCTGTTCCGCCAAGCGGGGCAAACGAATCGTAATCAATCGCAAGCACCACGTAAGCGTAATACGCCAAAACTGAAGTGAGGTTGTTTTGGAAGGTGTTGATGTTAAAGTCCAGCTGAGAAAATTGCTGATAGGTAAAATAAAAATTATCGTCCTCGCAATTAAAGATCTGTGTGTACATGGAACTTTTATACACCGGGCGCCTGCACTGAACCTGAATGGAACCAGAATATTGGTCGCTGCTGATCTTTTGTTTAATGGTAATAAAAAAGGAGCAATCGATTCTTTCCTGTGGGGCAAAGGCATCCTTTGTCCAGCGGGTGTTGTTCATGAATTCAAAAATCGTTTTTTCGAGTTGCTCAAAGATCTGTTTTTCTGTTGTGCCTTGAATTTGGTCGGAGTTGATGGTAATCTGGCAATTCAATTCCTGAGCCTTAAGCAAAGCATTAAAACACACTAAAAAAATCAACACCAAAGGTGCTTTAACAAATGATTTGAATTTTGAATCAGGTAGCCGCATCTTATTTTTTTTGAGTCATTTTTTGAATAATGAGTTGAACCAATTCTTCAGCAATTTCGTTTTTAGATTTAAACCCCAATTCAATCACATTATTGTCAGGAGAAACAAAAATCACCTGATTAAAATCGGAATTAAAGGCTGAGCTCTCCGCATTGGTGGTATTGGCTACAATCAGATCACAATTCTTTCTTTCGAGCTTTTCTTTCGCGTTCTTTAGTAAGTTTTCCGTCTCAAGAGCAAAACCAACTAAAAATTGCTTTTCTTTCTTTTGACCCAATTCATGAAGTATATCTTTGGTTTTCAGTAATTTAATGTTCAATTCCTTGTTTTCTTTTTTGATTTTGCCTTCAACTGCTTTTTCAGGGGCATAATCGGAAACGGCGGCTGAACAAACCACAATGTCCTTATTGAAATACTTGTCAAGCATTTGGGTGTGCATTTCCTCTGAAGTTTCAACCGAAATAACCTGGATTTGAGGGTGATTCACCTTTAAATGGCTTGGTCCCAACACCAGTGTGACCTGAGCCCCCTTTTGAGCTAAAGCTTCAGCCACCGCCACTCCCATTTTTCCACTGCTTCGGTTGCCGATAAACCTCACCTGATCAATGGGTTCATACGTTGGTCCGGCGTTCACGAGGGCCCTTTTTCCTTTTAGAGGTGCCTTTTCGTTAATCAATTCCCTAATGGTGTTGAGTATGGTTTCAGGCTCAGCCATTCTGCCTTCTCCAATTAAACCACTGGCCAATTCACCTGATTCAGCAGGTATTATAAGTACACCGGAATCTGACAAGCTTTTTAGATTTTTAGAAACAGTAGGGTGACGATACATCTCCAAATCCATAGCCGGAGCAACAACAACAGGCTTTCGTGCTGAAAAATAAGTAGCCAGAAGCAGGTTATCACATTGTCCAGAGGCCATTTTGGAAAGTGTATTTGCTGTGAGAGGGGCAATGATCATGATGTCGGCCCATTCCGAAAGTTGAACGTGGTTGTTCCAGGTAAGGTCAGCACCAAAAAAGTCGGAATACACTTTATTTTTACTAAGAACGGAAAGGGTTTGAGGACTTACAAAATCCTGAGCTGATTTTGTCATCATCACTTTGACTTCGGCCCCCTCCTTAACAAACAAACGAACGAGAGCGGCGCATTTATATGCTGCAATTCCACCTGTAATTCCCAGAACTATCTTTTTGCCTGAAAGCATGGTTTCCCTGTAACGAAAAAAGGCAGTTTAGCGTATGCCAACTGCCTCTATCTTATTGAATATCAATTTATTTTTCCTCTTTGTTCGGATTTCTGAAATACACTTTATCTTCAATAAACTCCTGTACAGCGATCAAAGCCGGTTTAGGGAGTTTTTCATAATGTTTGGAGATCTCAATTTGTTCGCGGTTTTCAAACACTTCCTCCAGGTTATCGGTGTGGCTGCTGAATTCCTGCAATTTATTTGATAGTTCCTCTTTTATTTCTGAGCTGATCTGATTTGCTCTTTTGCTGATAATCGCTACGGCTTCATAGATGTTGCCGGTAATTCCGTCAAATCTTCTTACATCACGTGTTACGATACTTTGTTCAGCGTTTGTTTTCTTAAAATCCATTTTAATCCAGGTTGTTTTTTAATCTCATGCAGGAATTATAAATAGTTTCTGCGCGGCTAAGGTAAGAACTATTGGGGTATAAAGCTAAGAATTTCACATAATTTTCAATCGCTCCATTGATCCTCTCCTCCTTTTTATTAAAAATACTGTTCATTGCAAGGAGGTAATAGGAATCGATGGTTAGAAAGGCGATTTCCTCGTTGTAAGGGCTATTGGGGTAATCTTTGGCATAATCCTTAGCAGAAACAATTACCGCCTTCCACTCGCTGAGTTTGTGGTATTGTTTAAGAATCTCATAATCCTTTTTCTCCAACTTGTATCTTAATTTATCAATCAGCAGGTTGCAGGTGTCAATTCTTGGGCTTTCGGGGTACATGTCAACAAAAGCCTGAAACTCCTTGATGGCACTTTTGGTATTGGTTTGATCAAGTTTATAATTGGGTGAATTCAGAAAATAACAATACGCATTCATGAAATAACATTCCTCAACGTGTTTACCGGCCGGAAACTGTCGCGCATAATTTTTGAAGTGGTATTGGCTAAGGATATAGTCGCCGAGGTGGTATTCACTCCAGGTGTAATAATAATAAACTTCTTCGGCCTTCTCGGTTCCTTTTACATAGGGAATCAATTCTTCGTAGAGTTGCGATGATTTGATGTAATATTTTTTGTCGAAATACTCCTTGGCCTTGGTTAATTTAAGATCGTAATCCGTGCTTTTGAGAAGGCGGTTGTAGTTATCACAGGAGTAAAAACCTGCGAGAAATAGGACCAGAACTATTTTAAGGAATTTCAAGTTAGCGAAAGTAGGGAAAATATCAATAAAAAAGCCCCTTTCGGGGCTTTCTTGAGAGTGATAAAACTTGTTAATTCTGATTAAGGAATTTAAGTGTTTTGGTTTGGTTGTAATTGTTTGTGATCTTGATCAGGTAGTTTCCTGAAGGTTGATTGCTCAAGTTGATCTCAACACTTTCAGTACTTACAATCTGAGAAGAAACAAGCTGACCAAGTACGTTATACAAGGACACAGTATTGGTTCCCTGTAAGCCAGAAACTGTTGTTTTTCCGTTCGCGGCAGGGTTAGGGAAAAGGAAGATCTCTTGTCCATCGTTGGCGTTAGCTGTAAGTCCAAGGCAAGGTGCCACGTTTTGCGTGTAGGCCTTAGAATTCACACAGCCGTTCGCATCGGTTCCTGTAACAGTGTACCCGGTTGAAGTGGTAGGGCTTACCACAACTGCTGCTGTGGTGGCGTTGTTGTTCCAAACGTAAGTGGCCCCACCTGATGCAGTCAAAGTAACCGACTCGCCTTTGCAAATAACGCTTTTGCTAGGAGTAACAGTTAACACAGGGTTTGTAGAAGTAAAGACAGCTTCAATACCATAGTAATACGACAGATTGGTTATAGGTGTTAAGCTACCGCCCGCAATCGGAGTGGTATAATAGCCATCCGGTGGTGCAGTTGTTGTTAGCCCGCCAACAGGATAATACGCTGTAGCGTTGGCTACCTGAGCCAAACCTAAGTGAAACACAGTACCTGAAACAATGTTTTGTAAACTGGTGAATGCCAGTTCTTGAAACGTACTTAACATGGTGTTTCCAATCACCAAGGTATTGGTGGTTGCCAGAACTGCCCCTGTAGCGTCTACCAAGGCACCATAAACGGAGTTACCCACGGCAGTTGTATTGCTGGAAATTCCAATACGAACCGCTCTAAGATCGGAAGTTGTTGGTATGGTCATTCTATTGCAAATAATACCCGAACCTGCTCCAAATCCTACACCAGCAGTGTAACTACCAACAGATGGATTGTTGGCGAATGTGCTGCATGTAACGCTTTGGGTTTTAGATATTGAGTTATTTGTTAGGATTTGGTCGCCACCTAAGGAGATAATGCAGCTGCTTAATCCTTGAACAGTGGGTGAATATGGAGAAAAAGTAACTACTGTTGTAGCCCCGGCAGCCAGAGAAGAAATGGTTTGAACGTTGTTAAAGGTGTTAGCACCTGTAACATTCAATGATACAGCAACGTTGGTCTGAGTTCCGATGCTTGAATTGATAATCTTAGCTGTAATGGTTTGTGGGGCGTTAAAGGTATTTGCCATTTTCCCGGCAACTGTTACATCTACAACGGCCAGTTCAGTTGTTGCGGTGTTTGTTGCTTCGAAAATATAACAAGGTCTGAAAGCGGTAAGCGTTAATGTAGCGGGGGCTGGGCCGGGGCTTGCAGCATCTGAACTACCACCTCCACCAGTACCGGAGTTCATGGTGTTATTGCATGCATAAACGGCCATTGTGTTATCAAAAGGGCCTGTTGAAGACCATTCATAAGCAACATAAATACCACCTCCGTTGTAATTGAATGGGGTTGAAAGTGTAATTGTGTTTGTTGTTGGTCCGGCAGAAACAGGAACGGTTAGTGTACTTGCGTATACCTGTGTCATTCCGGTTAGGGCAGTTGCATAATTGGTGCCTTTCTGATAGGTTGCGTCAGTTGTGTTTTGCAAATAAACTGTAAAGTTTCCAGTTACAGGAATTGACGCTGTTCCAGAGTTCATTTTAAACCCAAATTTGGTAATGTTGGCCAATGCCATTGGGGTAAGCTCGGATTGTTTTACCAAGAAAACTCCGTGCATGAATGCGTGTCCAGAAGTTCCGTTTGGAGCCCTGAATTGCGAAGTTGAATTGTTATCAGGTGGGGCCACTACAGAAAAAGTCGGCTGTGCCAGAACCGATCCTGCAAAAGAAATCGCCGCAAACACGGCTAAAGTAAATTTTTTCATTTTTGAATTTTTTAAGAGTTAGATGTTCAAATATATTAAAAATTTATGCTCTTATGCAATAAATCAAGTTATTGTTAAGCAAATCCTTGCTGCCAATCCAATTCACAATGGATTTTTGTCTTTTTTTTGCCTTTTCAAAGGCGTTTCAACACTACATTTACACTTCAAATTTTTTGTATGAAAAAACTGATTTTCCTTTCTTTTCTTGTCTCTTGTTTTTACTTATCAAGTCAAACCGCCTCAAGACCAGAGAATTGGTTCAACCTGTCACCCGATAAAGATTCGGTTCCCGGAGTTGGAACTGAAAAAAGTTATTTGGAATTGCTCCAATCCAAAACCCCGACTGCCGTAATTGTTGCCGTTCTCGATTGCGGCGTGGATTTTAACCATGAGGACCTGAAAGAGGTCATGTGGACTAACCCTGGAGAAATACCTGCAAACGGCATTGATGATGACAAAAACGGCTATACCGACGATATACACGGCTGGAATTTTATTGGAGGAAAAGATGGGAAAAATGTAGAATTCGACAACCTGGAAATGACCCGCCTTTATAGAAAACTCAAACCCGTTTATGAAACAGCCGATCCAAAGGCACTCAAAGGCAAAAGTCAACAAGAGGAATACAGGTTTTTTCTCAGGGTTAAAGCGGACTATTATGCTAATATCGAAACGTATGCTGGAAACTACACACAACTTAAGGACATGGCTTCCCGCTACACCCTGCTGTATCAAAACATCACATCGCAACTCAAAGTGGACTCTGCCTCATTAAATGATCTTCAGAACTATACATCAACGAATGCCTCTGAAATGAAAACCAAAATAGAAGTCATGCGGTTTCTTAAATCAGGCGCGGCTCCACATCTTGCAGCGCTCATCAGAGGCATCAATGAAGCGTTCGGTTTTTACAAATCCTATATGGAATATTCACTTAACCTCGACTATGATCCCAGAACCATTGTTGGAGATGATTACTCGAATCCCTACGAAAGATATTATGGCAACGCGGATTGTAAAGGACCGGATAGCTTTCATGGAACCCATGTGGCGGGAATTATTGCTGCGAAAAGAAAAAACGGAATTGGGATGGATGGGATTGCAGGATCAGTTAAAATAATGTCAATTCGCTGCGTTCCAAATGGTGATGAAAGAGATAAGGATGTGGCAAATGCGATAATTTATGCGGTAGACAATGGCGCAAAAATTTTGAACATGAGCTTTGGAAAAAAATACACCTGGGATAAACAGGCAGTTGATGCCGCAATCCAATACGCTGAATCTAAAGACGTATTGATCATTCACGGAGCAGGAAACGACCACGCCTACATTGACACAATCCCACACTACCCCAACCGAAAATACAGTACGCGTGGCGAAGCTGGAAATTTCATCGATGTTGGAGCCATTAGCTGGAAAGGCAAGGAAGAACTGGCTGCAGATTTCAGTAATTATGGCAAAAAATCGGTTGATCTGTTCGCTCCGGGAGTGGACATCTACTCCACCGCACCTGAAAACACCTATAAAGACGCGAGCGGAACAAGCATGGCCGCCCCTGTTGTCGCAGGCGTTGCAGCAGTATTAAAATCCTATTACCCCGACCTTACAGCACAAGACATTAAAAAGATACTCCTAAAAAGCAGCCTAAAAACTCAGCATGATCAAATGGTGCACAAACCGGGATCAGAAGACCTGGTGAAGTTTTCCACGCTCAGTAAAACAGGTGGAATCGTTAATCTTTATGAAGCGTTAAAACTGGCAGCGCGGTATTCAAAGATCAAACCCTAGGAGCAAAAAAACACGCCCCATTTCAAAGCGTGCTTCAACCAAAACACTTTAGCCTAGAATTTAAAACTGAGGCCAGCGCACATCAATGGTGAACCTAGCGCTATTTCAGCGTGCAATCCAAAATTCGGAACAAAGAAATAACGCAGACCTAAACCAACCTTTACTCCAATAGGAACAAATGAACTCTGATTGACATTATCAAAAAAAGGATCGTTGCTCTCCCAAACTACATTGTAGTTTCTGTAACCTCCATTGAACAGAACATATCCATCAAACTTTTCGCTTTTCGCAAAATGTAAATTCATTCTCAACTGAGCACGCATGGTAGTAACCGAAGCCTTATAATCGTAAATCATTGCGCTGCCCGGGTCCTCGTTCCCCCTGTATTTCACCGAGGTTAATGCATATCCGAACTCCCCTCCCAATCCTATCTTTTCGGCTACCATATACTCATAAACAATACCCACAGGGCCCACTCCCTTAATTTCGACTTCGCCTGTAACGTTTGCGGCATCTGCCAGCCCTTTGTAATAAGCTGTAAGCACATTTAAACCGTAATACAAGTTAACCGAACTCTGACCTTTTTCCATGGCTTGCTGAGCATTTGTTTTAGGCAGAATAAAAAACAACAAAAGCGCACAACTAATTATTCTTTTCATGTTTCTGAGATTTATTATGTCAAATCTAGAAAAAAACATCAATTCTATACACCCTTGTAATACTTTTTTCTCGTTTCCTGAATTACGGGGTTTTCTAAATACTCATCGTAAGCACACACCTTATCGATAATGCCGGCAGGTGTAATTTCAATAATTCTATTGGCCACCGTTTGCATCAACTGATGGTCATGGCTGGTAAACAACACCGCACCAGCAAAATCCTTGAGGGCATCGTTATAGGAGATGATGCTTTCCAAATCCAGGTGATTTGTAGGTTCATCCAATATCAACAAGTTAGGATTCATGAGCATTAAGCGGCTGGTCATGCACCTCACCTTTTCTCCTCCGCTTAGCACACTGCATTTCTTCAACACCTCTTCTCCACTAAACAACATTTTTCCTAAAAACCCCCTGATATAGGTTTCGTCCTTGTCTTTACTAAACTGCCTTAACCAATCAATCAAATTCAAATCGCTTTGAAAGTATTTGGTATTGTCGTTCGGCAAATAGGCCATTGAGATGGTGGTGCCGAAAGTAAACTTGCCCGAAAAATCACTTTGTTCTCCGGCTAACACAGCAAACAAACCTGAGACCGCCAGCTGATTTTTTGACACAAACGCAATCTTATCCCCTTTTCTTACATTGATGTTTACCTTATCAAATAAGGTTTGGCCATGAAGTTTTAAAGAAAGGTTTTCAATATTCAGGATTTGATCCCCGGCTTCTCTTTCCTGTTTGAAAATAATGCCCGGGTATTTCCGGTTGCTTGCCGGAATTTCATCTATTGTCAATTTCTCCAACAACTTTTTACGGCTGGTGGCCTGGCGGCTTTTGCTGGCATTGGCGCTGAAACGGGAAACAAAGTCCTGTAACTCCTTGCGTTTGTCCTCCACTTTTTTATTCTGGTCGCTGCGCTGTTTTAATTGCAACTGGCTCATGGAATACCAGAAGCTGTAATTTCCGGTGTAGGTGCTCATCTTGCCAAAATCGATATCACAAATGTTCGTGCACACGGCATCCAAAAAGTGACGGTCGTGGCTGATCACGATCACTGTATTCTCAAAATCCGCCAAAAAATTTTCCAGCCAAGTAATGGTTTCTACATCCAGGTCGTTGGTGGGCTCATCCAGTAACAAGATGTCAGGATTGCCAAAAAGCGCCTGAGCCAACAAGGTTTTTACCTTTTCTTTTCCTGAAAGGTCCTTTAATTCTGTTTGGTGTTTTTCAGGGTCAATGCCCATGTTGGTCAGCATCTCTGCAGCTTCACTTTCAGCATTCCACCCGTTCATTTCGGCAAATTCCGCTTCCATTTCACTGGCTTTTACCCCATCTTCATCGGTGAACTCTGTTTTCGCATAAATGGCTTCCTTTTCTTTCATGAGTTTATAGAGCCTTTTGTTGCCCATAATCACGGTTTCAAGAACGGAGTAGGCATTGAACTCGGAGTGGTTTTGCTTCAGCACACTCATCCTCATGCCCGGCAAAATATTGACTTTCCCTTTTGTGGGTTCAATTTCCCCACTCAGGATTTTCATAAAGGTGGACTTCCCTGCCCCATTGGCGCCAATGATTCCATAACAGTTTCCTGCGGTAAAGTTGACGTTTACCTCGTCGAATAATACCCGTTTGCCATACTGTAAGGAAACATTTGAAGCCGAAATCATAGTTGTTTTTTAAGGCCGCAAAGGTACTAATTCAAAACAGATTTTTGTTCTTAAAAGTCTATTCTTAGCTTTGTTTTATGCGGTTTTTCCTCTTTTTTATGTTTCTTTTTCTTTATGGAAAGGCGCAATACCTGCTCAAAGGAAACGTATACGACCTTCAGTTACAATCCGGCATACCCTTCGTAAGTATTGGTGTGCCAGGAAAACCAATTGGTACAGTAAGCGATGAGGGCGGCAACTTTCTGCTTCAGATCAATGAACCCGATAAAAACGACAGCTTAAAATTTATGGTCCTGGGATACAATACCCTCAGCATTGCCATTTCAAGCTTTAAACAAAATGAAGTCAACACAATCGAACTAAAGGCGAGTGCAGTTGAGCTGGAAGAAGTTGTTGTAAAACCCAGGCACCTGAAATACAAAAAACTCGGAGTAAAAAACTACAGCAAAAACAACTGCACAGGCTTTGCAGATGTTGGGAGCAATTGGAAAGGATCGGAGGCTGCTGTTTTGTTTCATACCGACAGAGAGGTTTTTCTGGAGTATTTTGCCTTTTACGTTATTCAAAACAAATATGCCGACAGCTTAACGTTCAGGCTAAAATTTTACCACAAGGCTCCAAACAACTACGTGGGGCAAATCGTAGCAAACAAAGCGGTGATTTTCAAAATTGGAACTCCCTCTGGCGAAGTCAAAATCTCACTGAAGGAATTCAACATTCGAATGAAAGAAGCTTTTTTTGTAAGTCTGGAATGCCTCGAAGACGAACTTGATATACGCAAGTTCTGTTATTCAGGCTCCCTGAACGTGCCCTCCTATTACAAGGTGAAAGCCTTTTCAAAATGGCACAGCACAAGAGGCACCAATGCGGGTGGTGGAGGTGCTGATTTTAACCTGTTGGTATCCTATTGAATTTTAAAGGCCCTCTTCCCTTGTTAGGCGACCCTTCCTAAAAAACGCATCGAAAATCCCAGTTTTTTTGAGGTAAGGATTAAAAAGCTAAAACAATTCTTTACTTTGTGTCCAGTTAATAAACATTTAACCTTATCCCGTTTTCATCAGGGTAAATTGGAACATCAAACATGAACGAAAAAATAAAATTACTCGATCAAAAAAAAGCAGAAGCGCTTTTAGGAGGTGGGCAGAAAAGAATTGACGCGCAACACAAAAAAGGCAAACTCACCGCCAGAGAACGTGTCCATTTTTTAATGGATGAAGGGAGTTTCGAAGAAATAGGCATGCTGGTACAACACCGCAGCAATGATTTTGGTTTGGAGAAAGAAAGATACCTTGGGGATGGCGTAGTGACCGGTTATGGTAAAATCAACGGCCGTTTAACCTATGTTTTTTCACAGGATTTTACAGTATTCGGTGGGAGTTTAAGTGAAACCCATGCAGAAAAAATCTGCAAGATCATGGATCTTGCCATGAAAAATGGCGCCCCGGTGATTGGACTAAACGATAGCGGAGGTGCACGCATACAGGAAGGGGTGGTTTCTTTGGGTGGTTATGCTGATATTTTTTACCGTAATGTTCGTTCCAGTGGCGTTATTCCACAACTTTCTGCAATTATGGGTCCCTGCGCCGGTGGTGCCGTATACAGCCCAGCCATGACCGACTTTATATTAATGGTTGAAAACACCAGTTATATGTTTGTCACCGGGCCCAACGTGGTAAAAACGGTTACGCACGAAGAGGTGAGCAGCGAGGAATTGGGAGGGGCCATGACGCACGCAACAAAAAGTGGAGTCACCCATTTTGCCTGTGCCAACGAGGTGGAGGCCATCAACTACCTTAAACTTTTATTGAGCTACATGCCGCAGAATTGTGAAGAAGATGCGCCTTCCCTGCCCTATGAGCCAGGCAACGAATTGCGTTCAGGCTTGAACGACATTATTCCTGAAAATGCTAACCAGCCTTACGATATACGGGAAGTGATTGAGCAGGTCATCGATTCGGGCAGCTTTTGTGAAGTGCACAAACTGTTTGCTGAAAACATTGTAGTTGGTTTTGCCCGTTTAGCTGGGAAAAGCATTGGTATTGTGGCCAATCAACCGGCTGTTCTTGCCGGGGTTTTGGATATTCATTCCTCCACCAAAGCCGCGCGTTTTGTGAGGTTCTGTGACAGCTTCAACATTCCGCTTTTGGTGTTTGAGGACGTTCCGGGCTTTTTACCCGGAACCGATCAGGAGTGGAATGCCATTATCACCAACGGCGCCAAATTGTTATATGCCTTCAGCGAAGCCACCGTACCAAGAATTACTGTCATTACAAGAAAAGCTTACGGTGGCGCGTACGATGTGATGAACAGCAAACACATTGGAGCCGACATGAATTTTGCCTGGCCAAGCGCTGAAATTGCCGTAATGGGTGCCAAGGGCGCTGCCGAAATCATTTTCAAAGCAGAAATTGCTTTAGCAAGCAACAAAGTTGGCAAATGGAAAGAAAAAGAGAACGAATACCAAACCATGTTCGCAAACCCATACCGCGCTGCTGAACGGGGTTTTATTGATGAAGTGATAAAACCTGATGAAACCCGGATCAAACTCATTCGCGCATTTGATATGATGAAAAACAAGGTGGACAAGTTGCCGAAGAAAAAACATGGTAATATCCCCTTATAAGCATTAAACTTAAACACAACTTAAATAAAATAACTGCTTACACACGCTCAAACATAAAAACTTCACTACCATGAGAAAGTCGTTTCTGCTCCTCCTTTTCACCGCTGCTTTAAGCATTCGCGCGCAGGTAAAACCGTTTAGTTTTGGATTTCTATTTACCGCCAATGCCACCTCCTTTAACGCCAAACCAGGAATTGGAGAAATATCACCTCAATTGGCCTACGGCGGAAGCGCTTTTGCCCGTGTGAAAATATTAATCCTTTATGCTGAGCTGGAAGCCGGATTTACCGGCCACAAGCTCAATAGCACACAAACCAGCGCCGGCCTTGCATACAGCTCCAACTATTCGTTTAGTGGTTTGGATGTTTCAGGGATTTTGGGCTGGCGGGTACTAGGTATTGGTCCCTTGGGGAATTTCAGGATTTTTGCAGGGTATAATATTGCCAACTTCTCCAAGATTACGGTTGAAACCAACGGATCCAGCGTTACTAACCCCGGTATAAACACAGGCAACGGTTCCTTCCTCCTTGGCACCGGCGTTGATTTATGGCGAATTGTGTTCAATCTGAAGTACAACATTGGCACAAGCGATTTGAGCACTTTGAGTACACAGGAATTGAAGGCCAACTTTGCTTCCATTTCAATTGGATTCCGATTTTAAATATTACACTAAATCGCTATGGAAAAAGACAAAAGGTTGCCTGCATTTGGACTTGATTTCGGGAATGTTATTGATATCCTTTTAAAGATAATTGCACTGTACCTTATTTTAGGATGGTGTACTGATATCCTGAAACCATTTATGCTGATTCTTATTTGGGGTGGGATTATTGCCATAGCCACTCACCCCATTTACCTTGCGTTTAAAAAAATGTTCAAGGGCCGTACTGTGATCAGTTCAGTACTTGTCACGCTAATCATGCTGAGCGTGCTTATCATTCCAAGTTGGTTGGTGATAGACTCACTTCTTGAAGGCGTAAATCAACTTAAAATCCTGTACGAGACAAAAGGTTTAAAAATTCCACCTCCAGGTCCTTCAACCCAAAGCTGGCCTGGATTTACAAAGCCCCTGATTGAAGTTTGGACACAAGCCTCGGTGAATACACAGAAGGTGATAGAAGATCACTACCCACAGATCCAAAACGCAGCCTTGTGGGTGGTTAGCGCCCTTTCTGGTTTCACGCAGGGCTTGTTACAATTTGTAGCCTCCATTATCATTGCCGGGGTGTATTTTGTGTATACCGATTCTCTCCACAAAGCCTCGATAAAACTGTTTCAGAAACTGGCAGGCGAACGTGGAGAACATTTTGTCACCATATCGATAACTACCATCCGTAATGTGGTAAAGGGCATTTTGGGGGTTGCTGTTATTCAGGCGGCGATGGCAGGAATAGGGTTTTTTATTGCCGGAATTCCATTTGCTGGCCTGTGGACCATTTTGTGTTTAATTCTTGCCATTGTTCAGATCGGTGCAGCACCAGTTGCCATACCGGCTATAATTTATGTCTTTACAGCAAATTCAACCTTAAGTGCTACCCTTTTCACAGTATGGATGCTTGTTGTATTATTTATAGATAATGTTCTAAAACCTATTCTGTTGGGAAGAGGTGCGCCAGCGCCCATGCTGGTTATTTTTCTTGGTGCCATTGGAGGATTTATTTCACATGGATTTATCGGCCTGTTCCTGGGAGCTGTAATTCTTACTTTGGCTTATAAATTATTTGACACCTGGTTCAACCCAAGCGAGGGAAACGAAGCGGTGCTTACCTCGGAAACATCAGGACCCATGGAAGAAACGGTGAAGTCACAGCCATGAACTGAGCAGTTCCAAAAGAGTTGATCAAAACAGAAACCCGATTTTAATGTGTTTGTATATGGCTCCTATTTCAGGGGCATACATGGCTGTAAACTCCAACGGCAGTACACCAAGATTGTAGCCCAAGCCTAAAGAAAATCCATTTAGCACTTTCATGTTATCTTCTACAAAAAACTCTTTCTCTGTTGAGAAGTTATAAAACATGCTGTTCGCTCTTGCCATTAAAAATAAGTCTCCGGCAATATTATACTGCAAGCCAATTAATCCAATAGCCGAGGATGATGTATTTATCTGGCCTTCATTAAGCCCTGCAAAAACCATTTGTTGTCTGAACATGGGCTGTATACCTCCCACATAATAACCATCGAACACAAAGTTTTGTGAATGCAATGTTAGGCCAAGATTTACATTATAGAAAAAAGTCAATCGTTTATGAATGGGTTTAAACTGCAAAAAATCAATCCTGGCTTTGTAAAATTCAGGCTTGCCGTCTACCAGATCAGACACATCAACCTGCTCTTCCCCGTTGGTGGTATAGGCTAGAATATCTGCCTGTCTGTCAAAAACAACCCCCGCTTCAGCGCTTAAAATACGCCCGGATGTTGGAAAGTACAAACGGTTAGTGGTGTTGTTCTCAGTACGTAAGTAGGAATAAAAATAATTTGTGGTGCCATCGATCCTGACATTTGCTGCAACATCAGGATAAAAATGATTTTTTTGATAATTGATGCCGGCTGATAAACTCCACTCTGTTCCGAAAACATGTGAATAGTTCACATCGTACCTGGTAAACCTTAGATTGTACAAATACGCTTTGTCAGCACCTTCGTATACGTTCCATGGTAAATTTTCACTTAAAAATTCAAGATTAAAATAATCTGTCGCTTTTCGACCAAAAGCCTGACGGTGTTGTACCATCATACGCAGGTATTCACCCACCGCTGCTTTGAAAATTGTTCTTGATTTGTCCAAAAGGAGATTTCTCACCGTTACGTTGGCCAATACTGCCGCACCGCTGTAGGTATGAAACGAGAGTCCTACTTTGGCCTGCACCATCAAAGCCTCTTTCACAATACATTTCATTTTAGCATGGCCTTCGGAAGTTGGAATCAATTCATAGTAAACATTATCATAATAGCGACTCGAATAGGCTTTTCTAAATCCTTTGTTAATCTGATCAGCCGTATACGTGTTACCCGGATGAATGTCAATTTTATCCATAAGCAAGTCCTTACTGGTGTTTTTAATCCCAATAAATTCCATTTCATCAATAATAATCTTTTGAGTGCCCGGGAGGCGATTGTTTGGGTTGTATGGTGTTGGATAAAGCCTGTTCAGGGAATCTGCCAGCCGTTTAAAGTAAGGATAGTAGAGATTTCCGATTTCTTTTCCAATGCGCATGATGTCTTCACTTGCCCCAAAACTTCCGGCACTGTATTGGTCCACCGGTGGTTCAATGATGAGATTACAGAGTTTTTTTTCTTTTATCAAATCTTCCGCATCGCGATATTGTGTTATTTGGTAAAATACATCCAGCGCCGTGTTTAGTTTTGAAACATCGGGCAAACCTGGAAAAAGGTTCACACCAATAACAATGTCAGCGCCCATTTCTTTGATGTCGGACACGGGAAAATTCCGAATAATGCCTCCATCCACGAGTTTTGTTGTGTCCACATCAATGGCTGTAAATACACTTGGAATCGCCATGCTGGCCCTAACGGCACTAACAATTTCTCCTTTTGAATGCACAACGGCATTGCCGGTGGAAAGATCCGTTGAAATGCACTTAAAAGGGATGTTGAATTTCGAAAAGTCTTTAATGTTATAAACCGGGAGCAAAAGTTCATTCAATTTCAACCAAAGTTCTTCAGATTCGATCAAGCCAGTAGCAATTTTGGGTTTCAATCCATCCATGCCCACTTCTGCAGAATATTTCCCATACTCGTCCTTTTCATCAATACTGATATCGGTATAACTGGGTTTATTACTCAACAGAACGCTCCAGTCGAGTTTATTCACCTCTTTTTCAATTTGTTTGCCGGTATACCCAACGGAATACAATGAGCCCATCACGCTGCCCATGCTTGTGCCCGTGAGAAAGTCAATTTTTAAGCCCGCGCTATCTATGGCCTGCAAAATTCCGATGTGTGATATGCCCTTTGCCCCGCCCCCACTTAAAACCAATCCCACTTTTGGCCGTTGAGCGAAAACAAAGTTCATTGCTGTAAAAAAAACGGAGACACTTAACAAAATTCTAGTGGAAGACAGTGTTTTGCTCATAGGCTAATGTAATGTATTCCAAATGTAAAACGAATGAAACTATAAACCAACGCAAACATTGGCTTCATTAGAATGAACTGATATCAATCAGGATTTATAAAACAATTGTTCTGAACAGGCGCTAGCCAAGATGAAAAGCGAATTGAAGCATTCGGCCTTTCTTAAAACACCTTTGATTTAAACTTGTTTTAGATATTAAGACATGCCTATGCCCAGGCTCCTTAAAGTTTAGGTCTTCTAAATAACGATACCTTCCTAAAGAAGAATATTTCTATTTTTGCTTCATTTGGCCAAGTGTTTTAGCAATATCAAGTCCTTACTTCCACTTTCGAGTTCTAAAACTTGTGCGCTCGCTTTATGTTTGCTTTTTTTGTTTTTTGAAACTCAAGCTCAACAAAAAAAAGAAGAGCCGGTGAACAACTACTCAAAGATCACCGCTTTCGACACCAACTACATATACAAATACACCAGCGCCCTTACAGTAGGCCCATGCCTTAGCTACAGAAATTTCAATATTCTTCTTTTTCCGCAAACGCCAGTTGATAGCGGGTTTGCTGAAAACCTGAAGTGGCGCTCTCCCTCCGACCGCTTTTGGGGCCTGGATTTTAACTACGACAAGTTTGGCTTTACAATGAGTTTTGCCAGTGTAGAACCCAAAGCAGAACAAGATAAAAAAGGAAAGTCTTCCAGCAGCAGTTTTGCCTTTTCATATGGTGGAAACAGGGCCTTTTTAGAATTCTCCACAATGAGTTTTAAGGGATTCTATGAAAAGAACACAGCACTCATGGATACTACCCTTGATGTGTATTATCAAAGTCCGGAATTAAGTAGCTTTCTTTTAAATCTCAAGGCCTGGTATTTCACCAATCACCACAAATTTGCCTTTAAGTCATGTTATGGGGGACTCTACCGTCAACTGCGCTCTCAGGCTTCCTGGGCTTTCAGCAGCAATTTGCATTTTAATTCCATCATCACGGATAGCTCCATGATCCCCGATTCTGATAAACAGTTTTATGATAATGCCTTACTGGTAAAACAAATTAATAGTGCAGGCCTGTCGCTTATGGGCGGAGGGGCATGGAACATTGTGTTCAAAAAAGTGTACTTTATTAATCTCGCCTGGGTGTTGGGTCCGGACTTTCAAGCCCTCAGTATGCTTGTTAATGATAGCATAAAAACCAGAGCGTATGTCAGTTATGCCCAGGACTTTCGTTTTGCAACCGGTTTTAATTTCAACAGGTGGTACCTCACATTTGCCGTAAAGCATGAAACCAACCTTTTTAAAAATGAATTTCTTGAAACAAGGATACGCTTAAATTCCTTCAGTTTAAATCTGGGTTGGCGCCTTCCGGTGAAAACCCCAAAACTCTACAAAAAGTTCCAGAACACCTGGCTGTATGCCCTTTTCTAGCATAAAAAAAGCCCCAAAAAGGGGCTTTCTTTTGATGGTATAATGTAGTACTCCTTTTTTTACTTCTTTGCAGGTGCAGCTGTTTTTGCAGCAGCAGCAGGAGCTGCAGCAGGTGCAGCCGTTTTTGCAGCGGCAGCAGGTGTGGCGGCAACCTCTTCTACAGGTCCGGCAGCTCTGGTAGTTTGAACTGCAACAACAGTGAGATTTTTTGGATGTAAGATGGTGATTCCATCGATGTTGATGTCGCCCGTTGCAATGGCTTTACCAATTTCCAATTTTTCCACGTTCAGGTCAATATATTGTGGAAGTTTTGAAATTAAGCCTCTAACTTTCAGTTTACGCATTTTGATAACCAATTTTCCACCCGCTTTAACACCTTCGGCGCTACCTGTTGTTTTTACCGGTAAAAACACAGCTACTGGCTTATCTTCGCTTACCTGAAGAAAATCAGCATGAATTAACTGGTCATTCAATCTGTGAAACTGTGCTTCCTGAAGTACCGTCTTATAAGACTTTCCTGCAACTTCAACATTTACAATTTTGGTTTCTGGAGTGAAGATGATGTCCTTGAAATCACGGATGTCTGCACTGAAGTGAACTTGCTCACCTGCTCCGTAAATTACACATGGCACCAGACCTTTAGCTCGTGTTGCCGAAGCGTCTACTTTCCCTACGTTCGCTCTTGGCGAACCGCTCAATTTTACTGTTTTCATTTTTTTTGTACGATGAAGTGAGCTGCGCTCTACTTCTATCGGTTTTTTTGTTTTGAAACACTTGCACCGTCCGCTTCGGTCCTCCTGTTTCGATTAGTTATGGTTGTGCGGATTATACTATAAAGTTGCTGCTAATGGATTCGTAATTGTGTACGCTGTTGATCACTTTGGCAAACAGATCGGCCACACTTAAAACCTTTATTTTGCTGCTTTGCTGAGACAAAGGGATAGTGTCGGTCACAATCAGTTCACTGAGTTTCGAATTTTCAATGTTCTCATACGCTTTGCCTGAAAGCACAGGATGAGTACAAACCGCTCTAACGCTCAGCGCCCCTCTGTCCATCATCATGCCTGCAGCCTTACACAAGGTCCCCCCGGTATCTACCAGGTCATCCACCAACACAATGTTTCTTCCTTCGATCTCACCAATTGCAGTCATGCTTTCGATCACATTGGCTTTGGCCCTTTGTTTGTAACAAATCACCATGTCGGCATTGAGGTGTTTGGCATAAGCATTTGCACGCTTGCTGCCTCCCATATCGGGTGCTGCCATGGTGAGATTTGGTAAATTGAGTTGTTTGATATATGGTAAAAAGATGGTTGATGCGTAAAGATGGTCAACGGGCACATTAAAGAACCCCTGGATCTGGTCGGCGTGCAAATCCATGGTCATTACTCGTGTAGCCCCTGCAACGGCAAGCATATCGGCTACCAATTTAGCGCCGATGGCCACGCGGGGCTGGTCTTTGCGGTCCTGCCGGGCATACCCGAAATAGGGAATCACAGCAACAATGTGCCTTGCGCTGGCCCGTTTTGCAGCGTCGATGAGCAATAACAATTCCATCAGGTTATCTGCAGGCGGCATGGTGCTTTGAATAATAAACACGCTGTGTCCGCGAATGCTTTCCTCGTAGGAGGCCTGAAGCTCCCCGTCACTAAACCGGTAATGCACCACTTTACCCAAGGCAGTACCATAAGACTTTGCAATCTTTTCGGCCAAGCCCTCGGTTGCGATACCAGAAAATAATTTAACCTGAGTTTCCATAAATGGGAGGGCAAATATAGGGTTTTTTATGGTTTTTAAGCCAAAAACCAAGGGAATTTTAAGCCAATATTTTGGAAAACAGAAAACATCAATTAGCTTTGCACCCCTATTATAAGAATGGTAGTAGAATAATGCCTCGGTGGCGGTCCCGATATCTATCGGGATGGTAGACGCGCTGGCTAACAGGTTCTCAAACACCTTATAAAAGTTTGAATAAATGCCCGGGTGGCGGAATTGGTAGACGCGCTGGTCTCAAACACCAGTAACTTCACGGTTGTATCGGTTCGACCCCGATCCCGGGTACAAAAACCTCTCAGAAATGAGAGGTTTTTTAATTTTATGGCAGTGGCTTCCGTATACATACTTTATTCCGCAGGACTTGATAGATATTATACAGGTAGTTGTAATGATCTGTCATATAGAACGGATCAACATTTGAATAAAAAGTACGGTAAAAGCTTCACTTCAAAAGTGAATGATTGGACTTTGTTCTGGCACTTCGATGACCTCAGCTATAAGTAAGCAAGGGCAATTGAAACTCATATCAAAAGCATGAAAAGTAAAATCTATATTCAAAATCTAAAAAAGTATCCTGAGATTATATTGAAACTAACTGAAAAGTACTTGTAGTGGCGGCCCCGAAAGCTTTCGGGGTGGTAGACGCGCTGGTCTCAAACACCAGTAAATCACGGTTGTATCGGTTCGTCCCGATGGCTATCGGGACCAATCCCGGGTACAAAAACCTCTCAGAAATGAGAGGTTTTTTAATTTTATAGCAGTGGCTTCTGATAATATCGTAAATTATTACCCATTATGAAAGTTTCATCTCATACCACCAATCAAATTCATTGTGTCAGCACTTTTCAAGACCTTGTTTCCATACCATTTCATGGAGAGATGAACGCGATTTGCTGGAAGCGTAAACTACTTGGTGATTTTTCGGAGATTACAAATAAGCTAGAATTAAACGGAAACGTAACAATCATTGATATGGATGCGCTTTTTGAACTTGAATTGAGTACACGAGGTCAACTGGCTCGCGACATTCTGGTAAATGACTTTAAGCTGTTAAAAGCTCAGGGCGCATCCCCATCCCTTAATCTTATCAAGTGCTATGAGAGAGATACTAGCTACCCGTTTTTCCCAACCGATGTGTATTCATTTCACGTGGATCGCTCCCCAATAGCCACCGATACTTTTTTATGCACTTACCATGGAGAGTCGAGTGAATTATTGCCAAATTCTCAAGCCACACAAAAGGTGCTTATTCCCGAAATACGTGATGAACTCAAAATAATACACGATGGTAAGGAACAGGAATTTGAGTCTTTTTTAAGTGAACATTTTTTTGACCTGCATTATTTGTCAAAACCCAATGTCACCCCCATCAGTTTAGGTCTCGGTCACTTATGGCGCCTGGCGGTTGATCATCCTGAAAGTAAAGTTCTTCCTTGTATTCACCGCGCACCAAAAGAGGTGGGTGGGCAAAACAGGTTGTTGATGATTTGTTGATTTCACTACAATCTTTCAAAAATTCAGAGTAAAACAGATGGCTATAAGGCTTATGTCAATACAATGGGTCTTACCAACCAATGTGAGCTTTTAGAAAGAATCTTCTAGCGGATTAGCTGAAGTCCAGTTGCTGTCATCACAAAGGTCTGTCCACCAATCGTGATTTTATCTCCTTGTTTAATATTCTTCAGGTCGTAGTAAGTTTTTTCAATTGTAGTAAGCTTGCCACCCGTCTGGCTTGCTATCATGATGTAATTGGCCATAACTCCACGATGTGCGCCACACAAGATAACATGTACAGGTTTGGTAACCTTGTTCAACAAAGAAATATCTTTCACCAGCGCATTATTATCAGCAATCATAACGAGGTTTTTATCCGGGAATTTTTCCTGTGCATAGATCAATGCTTCGATGTTATTTTCAGGACTATCCCCGCCATCACCTTTGGACATAGTGGCATAAACTAGTTCTTCAACTTCAAGGATGCTATCCGTCGAAATGGAATAAATACCTTTAGTATTACCAATTATTTTGGAGCGATCAGGTGTTCTATCTCCATCATTAAAGAACACAAAGTTCCTGAGATTCGCTTTACTGATATATAACCGCCGCCATAAAAACGTTTGAAGGATATAAGGATACATGCTTCCCGTCACATCTTCCACCAAAACATTGTCCGTGTGGTTATCACTCATCTTTAAAGAAACAGTAACCACACTATCGGCGAACTTAAAATTTACAAATTTTTCAGGTGTAAATGTTAAGTGTCCATCGTACAAATAAATCGGATAACTGCCCCCAGTGATGCCCGTAAAAAAATCCCTCGTACGGATAAAGAGAGTGTCTTTTGCCAATTCTCTGTTTAGAATTGTTCTCCTTGAATATAAAATACCTTTCTTTTTTTTGCGTTTACTTTTAGGAATATAATACAAAGGCTTGTATTTTATTTTTACCTCATTGGTATCTAAGATAATTCTAGTTAAACGTTCCTTCTCTTCAGGTTCTATGTCAACCATGAATTTTGAATAACGTTTCGCTTTCCTGTAATCGTTTTTTACCAGATTGATGTTTAAATATCGAATCTTCCTTTTCGATATAGGGTACCTAATTAGCGTGTCAATTACAGTAAACGAATCAGCTCGTATCCTCGGCTCAAAATCTTTAATACGATCACCAGGGAATGTATCAGAGGGAAGTATACCCCACAAGGACCGCAGGTAATCTTTAATGAACATTATTTCTTTTGATGTTGTAAGTGGGGTTACCAAACCCCCTTTTTTGAATTTAATCACGAATCCATGAAAATAGGTTTTGGCTTCTTGATCATTATGAGCGCCTGTTTGCCTAACAACCTTCCAGTGAATAAGGTTGTTCTCAAAAATATAAGGCATGTATAGTTTAAGCTCATTTAATCTAAGTACATTCAGGTCAGACTGGTTAAACGTTTCTGCCTGTCTGAAAGCGGTATACACTAACATAATTGTATCTATGCTTTTATTACGGATGCTATCTAATAGCCCAACATCGAACTTGCTATTATTAAATCCGCAATCAAGAACCAGGTTAGTTTTAGATTTTGGGACAGTAAACTTTCTTACACTATCATGAACTCCACCCAAAATATAGTTAGGGGTCATGACCTGAGCCGAAACACAAAGGTTAATAAGGCAAATTGTAAAAACGATTATTTTAAAAGACATTTGGAGACTTTATGAATTTAACTTCAGCAGGTTCTCTTAAAGCTAATTAAGACCCAAAAAGCTCCTCATCACTCTGCATCTTGCATTTCGGACCCGGTTTAGGGTTGTTGGTCATTTCGTATTTTTTAAAGCCCTTGCTGACCTTATCGTATTTCACCTTCAATCTTACTTCCGAGCGCACTGTTACCCCTCCCCTAACCGCCGCATTCCAATTGCTCATACCCATTACTGTTTTTTCGAACATGGATTTAAATTCAGCATTGTCGCAAATCACCATCACCCGCTTTACACTTCCATCCACATTTAACTGAATTCTTAACTCCGCTTCTACTTTTTTTGCATGCTTTTTTTGTTTCTTATCCAACATAAAACTGTTCAGGAAAAACGCATCCAGATCCTCATCTCCATTCCCATAAAACGCAGGTCTGCAGGCCTTAGGGTCTTTGGCCCTGCGGGGTTTATTTGACGAAGGTTTTTTTGTAGCCACGACCGTTTTGGCCACTGGCTTTTCAATTGGTTCAGTTTCAGGGTCTACCTCAACCACTTTGTTTTCATTTGGTTTGGAAGGTGTCTCGGTTTTTGTCTCAGGTTCCTTTGCCGACTTTTCGTTTGACTTCAAGGCCCCAGCGCCTGCCGCCACTACCACCGCCGGAACCGCAACTTCAGCCGCGTTTGCGGTCTTTTGAGGCTCCTCCTTTTTTTCTATAGCAGCTTGTTTTTGTCCTTGCTCCGCTTTTTTCTCTTCTTTCACCACAGGTTTCTCTGCCGTTTTGTAATAGATGTAAAATCCCTGAACCTCCTTAAAAGCCTCAGTTCCCGCTTCGGGTGTGCACTGGCAAACATTCTTGTATTTCGTTTTTTCCTGAAAGAACTCCGGATAGGTTAAAATGAGGTTGTCCCACCTCTCCATGTTATACTCTTCCCTATTCTCCAAATCTTCGGGCGTATCCTCTGAAAAAACCAGAACAATTTTCTGGATGGTCCCATTCCTTATGGCATCCGCCTCCGTGGTTTGATTGACACCATCAACACCGCGCTTTGAACGCACAAAGACGTAATTGTCCGATGAGGACTTAAATGCTGCCCTTACAGAATCGTTATCAAAACTTAGATCGTAATAGGATGGCTGGCTGTAGAGAACAGTGCCCACAAGCAAAAATGCCGCAGTTAACAGAAGTGTAATTTTTTTCATGGTATTTAAGCCGTAATACTATTAAAATATTTTGAGAAACAATTTGCTGTTGCCAAAAAAAAGCAGAGGGTAGCGGTTCAATACAATGTTTACAGCTTCCCAAAGGTAAAAAGGAAACTGGCATCTGCGTTCCATAGCCCTTTTTTGATATGTGATAAAAATCATCTTTGGGTATTGGTCTTTTATTAACTTTATGGTGACTCTCTTAAGCCATCCATTATGAAAACCATCCTTGTTCCCACTGATTTTTCAAGTTATTCGGAAAACGCCCTGAACATGGCCATGCTGTTAGCCCATGCCACAAACGTGAAGCTCCTGTTGTGCCATGTGGTACAATTGCCTATAGCCATTGGGGAAATCCCCTATGCTTTGCTTGAAAAGGAGAAAATGGACCTTAAACAGGAGGCAGAGAACAAATTAAAGGCGCTTTCACTAAAAATTGAGCATGCAGGAGGTTTGTCCTATAAAACACTTGTATTGGATGGGGAACTGTTAAGTGAACTCCTGAATACAATAAAAACAGAAAAAGTGGATCTTGTTATCATGGGCAGCAAAGGTGTTAAAAACATTCAGGGTGTGATATTAGGCAGTACCACCGAACAACTCATTGATAACAGCCCTTGCCCGGTAATGGCCGTGCCAATAGACATTCAATTTAACAAGTCCCTCAAACGATTAACCTACGCCACCGATTATCATAAAAGCGACATCCAGGATCTTTTACAACTGATTGAAATAGGCGCTTCGCTCAAGGCCCAAGTCAATGTTTTGCATGTATCGGGTGACGAGATCAGTGCGGAACAGGAGGTAAAAATGATGTCGGATTTTATGAAAGAGGTGAGTGATAAAAGCACTTATAACAATCTTTCATTCCAGATCATGCATGGAAACAACGTACTACAAAAACTTCAGGACTACCTCAGAAAGGAATCCACTGACGTGCTGATCACCTCCACTCACCACCGCAGTTTGATAGAACGTCTGTTCAGCAAAAGTCATACTTTAAGCTTAGTAAAGAACAGTAAAATCCCTATTATCGCCTTTCATTACAGTGCTAAAAATTAAAAACACCCCCTACCGGCATGTATCCGCGTGATTTAATATATTTGTCTTGGATCAACTATCAGCGGCCTTCATGAAACACGCACTTGCTTTTTTTCTTCTTTTCCTTTGTATTACAGGATTTTCTCAGGACTTGATCATAACCAAAAGCGGAGACCAGATCCAATGCCATATCTTAAGCATTGATACCCTTAAAATTATTTACCGGCAGCGGAATGAAAGTCCAAGACACGAGATCCTTCGGTCAGAAGTAGAAAACTACTACCTCAGCAAAACCACTGCCAATGAGTTGGATTGGATCAACCGCCCCTTAAAGGAATTTTTCTCCCTTGGTTTTTCGGGAGGTGTGGCTTATCCAACCGGTGATTTTGCCAGCATGGACGCCAACTCTGAGTTGTCTGGCCTGGCCTTCCGTGGCTACTTTTTTAATGCCGAACTTCTGTTTAAACTCTCCAAGTACGTGGGTTTAAGTGCCACGTACATGAATCAAAAACACGCGCTCAATTATCAGGCGGTAAGTAATGTGTATAATACGTATTTCGGCACCAGCAATTTTACGGCCGGAGGTGGACCCTGGCTGATTACGGGAATACTATTTGGACTGAATTTTGATTTTCCCCTTAAACATACTGAAGGCCTTAGTGTTACAGGTTATTTTGATGCCGGCGTGCCAAAATTCACCTTTCCTGAACAGTTTGTGCAGGGCAACCCAAATCCACAGGTGTATGTTGGCACTACGAAGGTTACAATAAGTGAAGCAAAAACCAATTCGGGTGCAATCAAGGTGGGACTGGGCTTGAGTTACAAACTAAACAAATACTTTGCCCTTTCTCTTTCGGGAAGTTATTTTTCGGCTCATCCTTCTTTTTTTAACATTAACGTCAGCTCAACCAATGGGTATACCGAGATCATCAATTACGAACAGGAAATAAAAACACTGAACCTTCAAGCCGGATTGCGTTTTCTTTTTTATAGAAAATAATCTCCTTGTCAAAGTCTCCACCATTAAAATTTTTATATTTGTTTCAAATAAATCGCTAAAAACTCCCCCTATGAAAAAACTACTCTTTATTCTCTTCGCTTTTTCGGCCGTTCAGGTATCTGCACAAACAAAAGGAAGTTGTTTTCTTGAGTATTATGATTTGTTTAATACCCGTGGCGTTAACCCCATCCCGGATGGCATACAAAATGTGATTGTAACGGTTAGAGACACAAAAGACAACACCTGCTTTGCCACCATGGGGCAAATTGAAGTGAAAGGCGGTAAAATAACCGGAAAACTTACGCTTAAGAACAGGGCCGGTGAGTACGTTAAGCCAAAAAACACACTTCATGAGAAGTACAATGAAAAGGAAGCCCCATTAAAGGCTGATTTCACGATCATTAAAGGCATTTCACACAATTTTCTGACAAAGGACATGAAGATTGTGAATGTGTTTTTCATCGACTTTTTAAAACCTCAGGCCCCTTCTTTGGTTGAGGCACCCGCCGCAAAAAAACTCTAAGGTCTTTCGTTTTTACACAATTTTATTTGTCTTTCATTACCTTAGGAGGATGAAATTCCTGCTTATTCCATTCTCTTTTGTGATGTTGTGTTCCTGCAGCACTTACAAGCTCAATAAATCCAAAGAACTGAACAGAAAAGGCAATGATGTTCTCAATTTAGAAGCCGGGGTTTCAGAAGCAGATGCCAAAAAAGCGCTTGGTTATTATTCCAAAGCTTACCGAAAAAATCCAAAGAGCGATGTGGCCTGTATTGGCAAAGGCCTTTCCTATTATTATCTTGGTAAATATGAAAAAGCCATAAACGAATACAGCAAAGCCATCGCTCTTAATCCAAAATCTTCCACGCCTTATAATAACAGGGGTTTAACCTACGCCCAACTGGAACAGTATGATAATGCTCTAAATGATTACAAAGAAGCCATCCGGCTTAATCCCCTCGACGCAATCGTGTACTACAATGCGGGTCACCTATACATGAATAAGGACGACACCCTCAACTCCATCGTTTATTACACCAGAGCCATTGATCGCGACCCATACCACGTGTCTTCCTTTTACAACAGAGGGCTCATGTTTATGAAGGTGAACAAATACGATTCGGCGATTGTTGATTTTGAGCGGGCAGCCGAACTCCGGCCTGGCTACACCGATGCATACAACGAATGGGGATTGTGTTATTACTACAGCAAACGCTACGCCTTGGGCATTCCGTTGTTTTACCGTGCCTTAAAAACTGACTCCACTTTCTGGTTCGCCTACACCAACCTTGGCATCTCTAAAAAAGCGCTGGGCCAACTCAGGGAAGCTGAGGCAGATTACAAAAAAGCCCTGCGCTTTGACCCCAAGGATTTGAACACCAACAACAATTTGGGCAACCTGTATTTTGATGAGTTAAATTATGATTCTGCTATGGTCTATTACAGCAAAGCCGTTTGGGCCGACAGCACTTTCAGTACAGGGTATTACAACCGGGGACGCATCTATTATAATCAGGAGAAATACGACAAGGCACTGCAGGAACTGAACAAAGCAATAGCGCTTGACACAAGCTACAGCTCAGCATACAATGAAAGAGGTCGTATTTACTTTCAGTCTAAAGAGTATGACAAAGCCCTTGAAAACTACAATGCGGCCATACGTGCCTGGTCTGAAAACGCTGTGGCCATTAACAACAGGGGCCTGGTATACGAAAAACAGGAAAAGTTTGCCCTGGCCAAAACCGACTACCTGCATTCCATCCGACTGGATAGTTTGGATGCCTCCACCTGGGATAACCTGGCCGGTATTTACGATGAGTTAGGGAACAAGGATTCAGCCTACGCCTGTTATGCTTATTCCATAAAACTTGATACCAACAATTCCTCGGCCTATCATAACCGGGGTCGATTATACTATTTTGACGGAAAATTAAAAGAAGCCATGCTGGACTACGACAAAGCCATTGCTTTGGATAGTGCAAATTCCAACGCCATCAATTCCCGCGGTATGCTGCATTCCCAGTTGGGCAATTATGAAAAAGCGGAGCGTGATTTGCTCAGGTGTATTCGAATAAAACCCGACTACCTCTACCCTTATAATAATCTGGCCAATTGCTACTTTAAAATGAAAAAAAAGGACGAGGCCTGCACATACTGGAAGATAGCCCTAGAGAAAGGATACAAATACCAGGCCGAGTGGAAACAAGAATATGGTATTGATGATCCTGTGGAGCTGGTGAAATTGCATTGCACGCCCTAGATTTAATGTTTTAAACTAAAAGTTTAAACCCCCAAGGAGCTAAGTTGCTTTTACTCCTTAAACACCTTAAAGATGCGAATTTTGCTCCTTTGTTCAATCTTCAAAAAATACAAACCCTTTTCAAGATTGGAAAGGTCAAGTTTTGCTTTTGTGTCAGATGTGTAGATCTCCTGTCCTTGGGAAGAGTAGATTAAAATGCTAAATCGTTCATTTGAAAAAGGCAAAACCACGTGCAGGATTTCACTTACAGGATTTGGAAAAACCCTAATATTTTGTGTTAAATCAAATTCTTCCCTGCCGGTCACACTTGTTCTATAACGCAAATAAATCCCAAAAAAGCCTGAACTCTGCTTTTGATGGTAATAGATTATTTGCTTATCCAAACTCGGACTCGGCGCTTCAGGAACAAATCCCAAATTGCTGTGTATCACACTTGGTAAACTAAACTTCCCATTGTTGGTATTCCTCACCGAGACGCAGATTTCGGAATTCACGGTTGATTTTAATATCCTGGTATAATACAGTTCCAAACCATCTTCAGTCACCTGAGGCGCGTAAACAATGTAATTGGTATCGTTTACGTTTGAAAAAATGGTGTCGGTTAAACTGAGTTTATTGAAGGTGGTGTCGTTAATTTGCTGTGCCACACCCAATCGCGCCTTGCAAGGCATACCAAAGGCACAGGCATTAAAATAGGCGTTACAGTAATACAACAAATTGCCCTGGTGACTGATAGCGGCATCCATGATTAGCCAACCGGGTGAAACAATATTAAAATCTCCATAAACCCTTTTAATCCCGCCTACAGTTCCCGAGGAATAAACCCCCTTGTGCAGATTTTCAATTTGTGCCGGATAATTTCGCAGCGAGACCCAATAGAACGTATTAGAAGAATCAAGTGAAGCCACCCCGTCCAAATGATTGGGCGTGGGGTCGTAACAACCGTTTACCAGGCCCACATAATTAAACAAGGTATCGTTTACGCGGGTAGCATAATACAAATTGGTGTTTCCTCCTGAATTAAGAGAATTAAAAAACAGGGTTTGCCCATCCTTTGAAATAAAGGGCTCCATGGCATCAAAACTTAAGCCGTTGATGGTCACTTTTTTCTCTGGACCAAATAGAGGGTAGTTTTGAGAGAACAAAACATTCCCCAGCAACAGAAACAAAAGAAAAAACGTTCTACTTAGGCCCATCGTAATGCAAGATTAAAATTCAATAAACAATTTAATAGATAAAATTACAATTAAATCTTTCCATCCTTTATTACATCCACCAGCGATGGGTCAAGCAAGGTGCTGGTGTCGCCCAAATTACCGGTATCGCCTTCTGCAATTTTGCGTAAAATACGGCGCATGATTTTCCCACTGCGTGTTTTAGGCAATCCGGGAACAAACTGAATTTTGTCAGGTTTAGCAATTGGACCAATGATGCGTGAAACCGTTTGAAGAATATCTTGCTTAGAAAGATTGGGATCACCATGACTACCATCGTGAATGACATAAGCGTAAATACCCTGGCCCTTAACATCATGAGGATATCCTACCACAGCACTTTCAATCACACCCGCATGCATGTTGATTGCGTTTTCAACTTCTGCGGTTCCAATGCGATGACCACTTACATTTAACACATCATCAACTCGTCCCGTAATGCGGTAATTGCCTTCATCATCCCGCAAACACCCGTCGCCTGTGAAGTATTTGTTCTCGTAAGCCGAGAAATAGGTTTGTTTGCATCGCTCGTGGTCGCCATACGTTGTGCGGATCATCCCCGGCCATGGCGCTTTAATACATAAATTACCACTCACGCTATTGCCTTCTATCTCCTTTCCGTTTTCATCCATTAAACAGGGTTGGATGCCGGGCAAAGGCAATGTGGCATACGTTGGTTTTGAAGGTGTAACATTCGCCATATTGGAAATCATGATGCCACCGGTTTCTGTTTGCCACCAGGTATCTACAATCGGACACCTGCCTTTTCCGATATTTTGATGAAACCAATTCCAGGCCTCTTCGTTTATTGGTTCACCCACAGAGCCAAGTACTTTAAGTGAACTTAAATTTTTTCCCTTAAGAGGCTCAAGACCAAAACCCATCAAACTTCGGATGGCTGTTGGTGCAGTGTATAAAATATCAACTTTAAATTTATCCACAATCTCCCAAAACCGTCCGGCATCCGGCCAGGTCGGCACACCTTCAAACATCAGCGTAGTGGCCCCGGCGCTTAATGGCCCGTATACAATGTAGGAGTGACCGGTAATCCAACCGATGTCAGCCGTACAAAAATGCACCTGCCCGGGTTGGTATTGAAACACATTCACAAAGGTGTAGTTTGTCCAAACCATGTATCCTGCCGTGCTGTGTACAACACCTTTTGGTTTTCCTGTTGAACCGGATGTGTAAAGAATAAACAACACATCTTCGGCATCCATCACTTCAGCAGGACAATCGGGATTACCCTGAGTTTCCACCTTTTTGATTTCATCCTCCCACCAAACATCCCGGCCTTTTATCATACTCACAGGAGTTCGGGTACGGGTGCATACAATAACACGTTTTACCGTTTTGTTGCCAATCAAGGCGTCGTCGATCACACCTTTAAGTGGAATGTCCTTGGCGCCCCGATAAGCGCCATCACAGGTGATAATAAATTCAGCAGAAGCATCCAGCAAACGGTCGGCAATGGCCTGAGCCGAAAATCCTCCGAAAATAACGGAGTGTATAGCTCCTATGCGCGCACAAGCCAGTGTAGCAATGGCCAGTTCAGGAATCATGCCCATGTAAATGCAAACACGGTCTCCCTTTTTCACGCCATTGTTCTTTAACACATTGGCGAATTGCATTACTTTAAAATGGAGTTCTTTGTAAGTTAGTACCCTGTGATGTTCCTCAGGGTCGTTGGATTCCCAAATAATGGCCGGGGTATTGGCGTTTTTTTCAAGATGACGATCAAGACAGTTCTCGGTAATGTTTAATTTGGCTCCGCTGAACCAGGTGATGTTGGGCTCTTTAAAGTTCCACTCCAGCACCTTCTCCCACTTTTTTTTCCAGGTGAAGTGTTCAGCAATGGAAGCCCAGAAACGCTCCGAGTTGTTTACACTTTCAGCATAGTTCTTCAGGTACTCCTGGTGCGATTTGATTTGATAAGGATAATTCATACAATTCATACGAATTTATGCAATTCTGCCTGAATTCAGGAACAGGCCCTGGAATTTTGGTTTAGAAAAAATTTTAACTTAAAAAACACAAGTCGCAAACAAGGTGGTTTGTTCAACCTCTGTCCTCAATGGCTTGTTTGACCGGGCAGCAATTTCTTTCAATTCAAGAATCAAGTCTCCCCCTTTGGAATCATCCCATAGCGGCATAGCGTATAATGTGTCGAATGGGGACGATTTTTTTAATTTGTGTTCACAGTTTGTAACATGAAGGTATTGCAGGGTGGTGTACAATTTTTCATGTCCTAACATTTCTTTGATCGACATGAGGTCTACACCGTCTTCAAGTAAATGGGATGCAAAACTATGCCTTAAGGTATGTAAACAAACACCAGGCTTGATAATTCCTGAACGTCTTACGGCTCTGCGCATGATTTGACTCACGCATGATGTGCTCAAGGCTTTACCGGTAATGCCGTTAAAAACATATACCAAAGGTTTGTATTCATCAAAATAGGTTTTAATGAAAGGCAATAGGTGTTCGGACAAGGCCACGTATCGGTCTTTGTTTCCCTTCGATTGCCGGATGTGAATCAGCTTTCGGTCCCAATGAATGTCGCTTATCCTTAAATTGCACAATTCGCTAAGCCTTAAGCCCGCAGAATACATGAGTTTTAATAGAAACCGTTCCTTCATTCTTGGCACTGATTCAAATAAGGTTTGACACTCTGATTTACTGAGTACAGCCGGAAGAACTTTTTTAGATTTCCGTTTCGGCAAATGGTATTTTACCATCAGTTCTCCCCTGGCTGCACTATACATTCTTAATGCGCTGATGGTTTGTTTCAGATGGTTTTCAGAATGTGGTTGCCCGTTCGACCGCCATTCAACAAGAAAAGCATTCACTTCCTGCACACTGCAATGTTCAGGCAATTTGTTGTACTTATAACTCAATTCGGCGAGCTTACGCAAATAACACCTGAAGGTGCGTTCGCTAAGGCCTCTTACCTTATGATTTTGGAACATCAGTTCGGTGCAGGTTTGAAATTCAGGTAATTTTCTTAAAACGAGTTCAACCATAGGGTAAGTGAAGGATTTCATAAGGGTTAGGGTTTTAGCTTTTGAATAAGCGACGATATTAAGGCATCATTTAGTGCCACTTATTGAAATCAAATAAACTTTTACTGGTCTGACTTTTAATAATTGAAGTCTTTACCTATTTTTGAAAGGATGGAAAATGCTATTGAATTCAGGGTCAACGACGATGGTAAAAAAGGCTCCTTTACGGCGCTACTGGGGACAAAACCTGCAGGAGAAATTCACTATGTTTGGGCCGGGCCCGACAAATTAATCATTGACCATACCGAAGTGTTCCCTGGTTTTGAAGGCAAAGGCATTGGAAAGGTTCTGGTAATGAAAGTGGTTGAACTGGCCAGAGAAAAAAAAGCCAAGGCCCTTCCACTCTGCCCCTACGCTAAAAGTTTGTTTGAAAAAATGCAGGAATTAAAAGACGTTTTATTTTAATATGTCAGGTCCCGAACTCCTCCTACAATCCATAGAAAAACACGTTCAACTGAACGCTCAGGAGCAACACCGTATTTTATTGGCATTTACAAGTCAACAACTCAAAAAGAGAGATTATTTTTTAAGAGCCGGGGAAGTATGTAAACAGGTGGCCTTTGTGCTAAATGGTTGTTTGCGTTCTTATGCTATAGACGAACAAGGATTTGAACACAATTTGCAGTTCGCCCCAGAAGGCTGGTGGATCACCGACATGAATAGCATCATCCATGGCGCGGTGGCCCGCTTAAACATTGATGCCATAGAAGACACGCAGGCGCTTCTGCTCAGCAGAGATCAGCAGGACCGTTTATTAAAAGAGGTACCTAAAATGGAAAGGTTTTTTCGCATCATCAGTGAAAAATCTATGGCCGGCAGTCACAAACGTTTAATCGACCAGGTCAGCGTGAATGCTCAAACGCGTTACCTTAATTTTTGCGAGCAATACCCTGGTCTTATCCAACGCCTGCCCCAAAAACAAATCGCTTCCTATATTGGGGTGACCCCTGAGTTTTTGAGCAAACTTAAAGCAGATTTGTTGAGGAAAAGATCTTGAATTCTTTAGTTCAATTTGTGCTAAACCATCCTTTACCAGTTTTTTGTTTTGCCCCTCCGGGGCAAAAGTTTGTGTAGATCTGATTTTTTATGATATCAGGTCCCTCCGGGACCTGATTCAAATTTTTGTTAAAATCATTCTCTCAAAAAAAACTAATAATCACTTTGCACCAGAGGGGCAAAATATTATTAACCAACATCGACATAGCAAACGGCTCTGGAAGAGCCGAACAGTAACTTCTTTAATTCATATCAGAAAAATATAGTCTAAACAAGTACTAATAATTTTTCTTAATCTAGATTAATGGAAAAGGCCTCTTCCCCAGCCTAACTTTGTTTTATCAAAATCAAACTAAATGGACAGAAAAGATTTTCTTAAAAAGGGTTTGCTGGGAACAGGCATGTTTGTGGCAAGCTCAGCGGTTCCGGGAGTGCTTCAAAATAACATTGACGAGCTGAAGGAACTGGAAATCATCGGATTTAACCATTTACCAACTACAAATTCAAAACTTATGGAAAACAGCATTTTACACAAGGCCGATACCAGAGGTAAGGCCGACCACGGCTGGCTGATGAGTTATCACAGCTTTAGCTTCGCCAATTATTATAACCCCGATCGCATGCACTTTGGTGCACTTAGGGTGTTGAACGACGATCGCGTTAACCCCGGAATGGGCTTTGGCACCCACCCACACGATAACATGGAGATCATCTCGATTCCCCTGGAAGGCGATTTGGAACACAAAGACAGCATGGGCAATGTGGCGGTGATCAAAAATGGCGATGTACAGGTGATGAGTGCGGGAACCGGCATAACCCACAGCGAATACAATAAAAATAAGGATACCCTGGTAAAGTTTTTACAGATCTGGGTGTTTCCAAACAAACGCAATGTAACACCGCGTTACGACCAAATCACTTTAAAGGCAGAAGACAGACACAACAAACTCCAACAGATCGTGTCGCCAAACGCCAACGATGAGGGTGCATGGATTCATCAGGACGCTTGGTTTCATCTGGGGAAATTAGATGCCGGCAAAAAACTGAACTACACCTTAAAGAAAAAAGGAAACGGACTGTATGCTTTTGTATTGAGCGGCGATCTGAAACTAAACGGGCAATTGCTGAACACCCGGGATGGTTTTGGCATTTGGAACACGGAAACATTTGAACTTGAAGCCGTTTCAGGAACTGAAGTGCTGCTGATGGAAGTGCCGATGACGTTACAGTAATCAGTTGGCAGTTTGGTAATTACACCACTAAGACACTGAGAGCACTTAGGTTCACTAAGAAAATACCTTGGACTTTGATGGACGAGCTTAATCTATTTGAACCATTTCACTTGGCAGCAACTCCAGGATTGCGTGAGGGATTGAAGCACGGCAACAAGCCGGTGGTTTGTTGAGCGAGGTTGCGTGAGGTATTGAAGCGTAAAGCCCGCAACGAAGCCGTAGGCGAAGCGAGGACTTGCAGCGGAAAGCCTGACCCCTAAAGCAGAGGCATTTGGCGTTAATTCACATGCCTCGCTTTAGGGGGCACGCCCAAATAAACCATAAAAAAATAAAACCAAATCATAAAATAAAAACCAAAAACAAAATGAGCAAATTAAACTGGAACTTAGACGCTGCGCACAGCGAGGTAAACTTTAAAGTAAAACACATGATGATCACCAACGTGAATGGAAAGTTTACCAACTTTGATGTGAAAGCCACCTCAGAAAATGAGAACTTTGAAAACCCTGAAATTGAATTTACGGCTAACACCGCATCCATTGACACAGGCTCAGAGCAACGCGATCAACACTTAAAATCAGCTGATTTTTTTGATGCTGAAAAATTTCCAAACCTGCATTTTAAGTCCAAATCTTTCAAAAAGGCTGCCGATGGAAATTATGTTCTGGAAGGTGATATGAAAATTAAAGACGTGGTAAAACCGGTAAGTTTTAAAATTGAACACAGCGGTTTACACAAAGACCCTTGGGGGAACATGAAAGCCGGCTTTAGTATTGAAGGCAAAATTAACCGTAAAGACTTTGGTTTGACCTGGAATGCTGCCCTGGAAAGTGGTGGAGCACTTGTTAGTGAAGACGTAAAACTGAATGCTGAAATTCAGTTGGCAAAGGCCTAATTGAACCTTATAAACTTTAAACCTCTCTTTCAAAAAAAGGGAGGTTTTTTTATGGTCTGAAGCGCTCGATGATCATATTGGCCACCTTTTTATCGATAACCAAACTTACATCCAAGTCTTTAAGCTTCGAGAGCGGAATCCAACGAAACACCTGTTTTTTATCGCCGTGGGAATGCAAGTCTTTTAACTTTTCAGGGTTGATGGGATTTACAAGATAATACACAGAAATAACCTGGATGTTGGGATCAAAAGCCGAGGGCACATAAAAATCAGTGGTGTAAAAATGACCGGTAATGTCCACCTTCAGGGTGAGTTCCTCAAAAAACTCACGTTGCAGGCACTCAATAGTCCCTTCCCCAAACTCCAATCCCCCGCCGGGAAATTTGGTTATGGGTTTACCCATCACCACTTCATCTGAAACCAAAACGGCGTCCTCATGTATCAGTACACCGTATACCCGAATAATGAATTTATTTGCCATGCCTAAAGGTAAACAATAACAACACAAAAGTCAATACCTTTCAAACCAGCATAGTACTTGTAGATTCAGAGTATTTAAAATACATTTGGGAATGCTCAATAAACTGTTTGCAGCATTTCTTTTTCTTTTGCTCCTGTGTTTTAGTGCCAGGCATTTAATGTTTAAAAACTATTTGAGTTTTCAAAAAAACAGGTTCAGGCTAGAGCTATTCAAAAGCAATCAGGCTGACATTTTCACAATTCAAATGCCGGCAGAAAAATTATTTCTCAATGAAAATGGAATAGCGTGGGAAGACAAAAACAAGGAACTAGTTATGAATGGGCTTTACCATGAGGTTTTGCACATTCAGATAAAAGAAGGAAAAGCAATTATCAGCCTGATAGAAGACAGATTTGAAAATAATCTTATTGCCAAATACTACAAGTCATTATCCAAAGAAGACACCGCTTACAATTTGTTCGCAGAATTCCTTCAACTCAAATTTATTACTTCAACAACAGATTTTGACTTTAGCACTTACACCCAAAAAGTAAATCACCTGACAGCTTATGCTGCCAGCACAACTCCAAGTCATTTCTTAAAGGTGTTTATTCCCCCAAAAACCTGAGTTTACAGGTATTTAAACAATAAAATTCTAATTATTTTCAATCCGATTGATATGAACGGTAAATTACTATTCATGGTATTGACTTTTACGTCCATACTTAAGGCACAGAACATTACTGTGATAGACAAAATATCACGGGAAGGGATTCCGGGCGTGCTGGTGTACCATCCAAAAAGCGGCAGCACAGAAACAAGCAACACAAAAGGCCAGGTAAAAACACCCAACAATGGGGATTATGACAGTTTGATTTTCAGACTCACGGGTTACAACAGCCTCCACCTGAGCAAATCAAAAATTGAATCTCTAAACTTCACCATAGAGTTAAGCGAATCCAGACTTACTTTGGAAGAGATTGTGGTATCCGCAAACCGATGGGAAGAAAACAAAAGCGAAATCCCACAAAAAGTTGAGGTTATTGGTAAAAAACAAATGGCCTTTTACAACCCCCAAACGACAGCCGATCTTCTCGAAATCAGTGGTTATGCCTACATTCAAAAAAGCCAAATGGCCGGTGGTTCTCCCATGCTGAGAGGTTTTGCAACCAACCGTGTGTTGCTGGTGGTAGACGGGGTAAGAATGAACAACGCCATTTTCAGATCAGGCAATTTGCAAAATGTCATTTCAATTGATGCCAATTCTTTGGAGAGCAGTGAGGTTCTTTTTGGTCCTGGAGCTGTAATGTATGGTAGTGATGCCATTGGCGGGGTGATGGACTTTCATTCCTTAAAAACCCGGTTCAGCGATACAAGTGGTAAATTACTTCTTAAAACCAATGCTTTCGCCAGATACTCCAGTGCCAATACTGAAAAAACAGCTCACCTTGATTTTACAATTGCAGGTAAAAAATGGTCTTCATTAAGCAGTTTAAGTTTTTCT
>Ga0154020_10000526_pt1 | contig 46774 bp, 41 predicted proteins | sample Klosneuvirus_201_FD_109709 | JGI IMG/M metagenome (GOLD analysis project Ga0154020, IMG submission 109709) | Active sludge microbial communities from wastewater, Klosterneuburg, Austria - Klosneuvirus_20160825_MG | ecosystem: Engineered > WWTP > Aerobic digester > Activated sludge | place... | reverse complement strand
CCTCCCATCGGCGCAAACCGGCCTGATTTCTGGTCCATCTACTTCTCTTTTCAGTTGTTAACGTGCGGCTCTCTCTGTCTCGTCCATCTTGCCTTGCCTTGAGTCTTGAGCCTTGGCTCCAAACTTAAGTAATGAATCACAGCCACTGTTCTGGAATCCTTTGACCTGCCCGTAGCGTGTCTGCGCGGCCGAACGTTGGCTTCACCTGACCGGCGGCGACGAACCGCTAACCCCGTTAGCAAAGCATTTTCGCCGTACCCTCACCAAGGCGGAAGCGCAGCGCCCGCCGGGTCAGGTGCTAGCGGGGGTGGGCGCATTTTCAAAATGGATGAGCCAAGAGTACCCCAATTGCATCTTGGCTCATCCATAATAGATGCAAGCTTTATTACCGCACCACTAAAGGAAGATAGATATTTTCTAGCGGCTCATATCGCCATAGCTCACCACCATTAGCCCAGTTCGAAGTACCGATATAGAATTGATCCTGATAAGCAATGGTAGCACCATTCCAAAGCGTTGAGTCGTTGTTGCTGTCACCAAAACCCGCCACATTAATTTGTATAAAAGTGTCACCTTGATCTAATCGCCAAACTTTTACTCCATCTATGTTGTTGTTGGCCACGGCATAGAGTGTACTGTCAAACACATAGAGCGATTCGATTTTAGAGTTATCCGGATCATCAATACCACCATTCGCAAACTGCGTCCAGGAGGTGCCATTCGATGATCGCCAGATTTCTGCTCCATTTGCATCGTTGCGGGTACTGGCATAGAGCATATTGTTGAATACAATAATGCTGCCGATATGAATATTATCAGCATCACCAAAACCATTTATATTAGCTTGCGTCCAGGTGGTGCCATTGCTTGTGCGCCACACCTCTGCGCCGTCCGTGGGGTTTTCTCCAGCGGCGTAAAGATATCCGCTAAAAGTGGCAAAGCTATTGATATAGATGTTATTGACATCGCCGCTTCCACCTGCCACAACATTTACCCATGACCCAGGATTTCCTGTGGTGCTGCGCCAGATTTCTGCGCCATCGTCACTATTCCCGGTTGCTGCATAAAGGGTATTGTTGAAGACAATAAACCGAGTAATGGCATTATTGTTACTATTACCAAATCCATCTTCAACAACCTGCGTCCAGGTAGTGCCGTCAGGGGAACGCCAAATCTGCCCGGGGATACCGTCCCAAGCAGTGCTGGCATAAAGGTGTCCGCCAAACTCGATCATATCTGGAATGGCTGGATTGGTGTTGGTGTAAACACTCCCAAACCCCATTTCACTCACAGATACCCAATTCATGCCATCATCGGACCGCCAGAGTTGAGCGCCTAAATCCCAGTTCGAAGCTGAGGCATAAAGTTGGCCATTGAAGATTTCTAGAGAGTTTACTCCGTTTGTTGAGTGCTTACCAAAACCATTGATGTTCACTTGCTTCCACTTGGGAACGCCCAAAGCGAATTTTTGGATGCGATGATTCTCCCAATCGGCTACATACACATCGCCGGTGCTGTTAACGTCAACTCCCGGCGCGCCCTTCAACTGGCTTGCATTGAAACCCCAGCTTCCAGCGATGGTGGTCAGGTAGGCCCCATCAGGATCAAACACCTGAACCCGGTTATTATTCCAGTCGCTAACGTAGATTCTCCCGTGAGCATCCACTGCCACATCCTCGGGCCAGGAAAGCTGAGTGATCCTTTCGCCCCAGGTACCGTCGCCAATGGTCATTTGCCAAACGCGGCTGCTATTGAACTTCTGAACGCGCAAATTGCCACCATCAGTAACATAGATATTTCCGCTGGCATCAACCTCTACCGCGATCGGCGTACATAGATGATCGTTAGCAGCACTACATTCTCCGGTGACACCGATCCGACCAATGAAAACCCGGTCGCTGTTATAGATTTGCACCCGATGGTTGTCATAATCGGCCACATAGATATTACCGCTTGCATCAACATCAATTCCAGAAGCCCAGCCAAACTCATAATCGCCCGTACCGCAGCCGGTTCCGAGGGTATTCAAGTACGATCCGGCCGCGCTGATGATCTTAATCTGGCAACCGCCCGCAACGTACACATTCCCACTTCCGTCTGTAGCTACACCATGCGGATAAGCCAGATGTGAATTATCGTCTGCGTCTACACCTGGAACGCCAAACGACCAAAGAAAATTACCGTTTGGATCCAGTTTAACCAGGCGGTGACCATTTTCTTCGATAATCAGGACATTATTTGAAGGGTCAATCGCTACCCTGGGATGGAAGTAGTGGTTGTTATCGGTTAGATAGGGGACAAATTCAACGCCCAGGTAAACTCCCTGGTACACACCACTGGGATTAAATTTATCAATCACCGATTCCCAAGGAGCCGCGCCATACACGTTGCCAACTGAGTCGACAGCCACATCGGTATAGCCCTTAACGTCGGTCACGAAATTGCTGCAAGCACCCGCCGATGTACATTTGCGGATCTGACCATTCCAGGTATCAGCAATGTAAACATTGTCACTGTTGTCAACCGCAATTCCCTGAGGCCCATTCAGGTTACTATCCAGCACTGTGCAAGACCACCCACTGCTGTAGGTGCAGCGTTGGACGCGGTTGTTTCCTATTTCTGCAACGTATAATCGGTCTGACGAATCGAGAGCGATTTTCATGGGATGATCGAAGTATCCGGGGGTAGAGCTAATCACATCGGTGTACCCAATGGTTGCGCTGTAGACGGGCGAGCCGGTGATCATGTCGAAGATCTGGATGCGCTGATTCGCGTAATCAGAAACGTACATTCGACCAGAAGTGTCGAAAGCGATGCCGTTCGGATCATCGAAGCGGTCATTGCCCGACCCACTACTCCAGGGCTCATCCGCCGGAAATTCTTGCTGGAAAGTTCCATCCTGGCTGTATTGGACAACACGGTGCGGTTCGACAACCCAAAGGTTTCCATCACCATCTACAGCGACATCTTTGGCATTACAAAAGCCGATATCTCCACTCTCGCAGATTCCTGCTTGACCAAGAGCCAGTAAATTTTCCCTCGTTGATCTGTATTTTAGAACCCTATGACCTTGCTCTTCGGTAACATACAGGTTATCGCTGTTGTCTACGAAAAGGCCCAAGGGTCGATTGATGTGAGCAGTGTCGGCAAGATAAGGTTCTTCCGAAGTGCCATAGGTTTCAACATAACGAAAACTCGTTCCTGGCTCTCCAATCGTGATTTCGGGGTTGCTTGGGGCAGGAGATTGGGAAGCAAGGGGCGAAGGAAGGCCAACATTTGCCCAAGTTGATACTACAGTGAGCAGTGCGCCTAAAACAAAAATGCTATTCATATTGCCCTCTAATTTTTCTGAGTTAAGATTTGTTTTAACCAGTTGAATTCTCATGTTGAATAATATTTTGCTTTATTTCCCTCCAAAACTAGCCATTATCAAGCAAATCAATGATGAATTCTTCTACAGAAAATAATATCATACAAGTCAAGAGATATGATCCGCTATGCAGCCGATATTGGTCGAATCGACAAAATATCCAAACGCTTGCACTGGGCAACGGCATCATCACCCGCAAGCCGGACTCCGCTGCGCCTTTGCGCTGAAAGTTATTGTCAGGTCATGCGCCTCCACAATTTCATCACCGCTCATCGCTGCGCCAGCCGCGCCGTGCGCGCCGCCAGTTCGCGGATCGACAGCCGTTCCTTGCCGGGCAGGTACGTTTCCAGCAGATCGCTCAGCGGCGCGGCCCACGGCGCCGGCGCGCCATGCATGATGCCCAGCACCGTGCCGACCAGTCCCGCGTTGCAGTCCACGTCCAGCCCGGCGTGCGCCAGCCAGCGGAAGGCGGTGGTCAGGTCGCCGCGTGCGTGCCAAAGCGCCAGCATGTCCGCGGCCAGGTTTGGGTAGGCGTGGATCCAGTTGTACTCCTCAAAGCGCGCATCGAGGATGCGCCACGCCGCGGCCGGGTTTGGCTCGGCGCGCAGCACGTCGAGAATCCCGCGCGCCACTGCGACATATTCGCTGCCCGGCGGGAGGTAGTTCAGCGCCTCCTCCAGCAGGGCGCGCTCGTCGTGGCGCACGTACGCCAGCGCAGTCAGCACCGCTGCGTACATCCCCCCGTAGATGCCGTTGCGCGCGTGCGAGACCGTGCCGTCGACATAGGCCAGCCGCGCCGCTTCCAGCGGCCAGCCCGGCGCCAGCATTCCACAGACCATGCCGCGCATCTGCACGCCGATCCAGTCCGAATAGGGGTTGCGGAAGGAGCCGGAGCCAGGCGGCATGAGCCCCATGCCGAGGTTGCGCAGCGCGATCCACTCTGCCGACCAGCCGAAGGGAATCTGCCGCACCCACTCCAGCCCAAGCTGCCGCGCGGTGAGCCGCCGCCCGTGCTGTTCAAAAACGTCCAGGAACACCAGCTCGTAGACCACGTCGTCGTTCATCGTCTCCGGCGTGGTGATGTAGCGGTCGATCACGCCGTAGACCTCGGCGATGCGGTCGGTGTGATAGCCCTCGATGGCCGTGCCAAACGCGCCCCCCGCCAACTGGCCGAGCCAGCCCGCCAGCGTCTTCGCCTCAAGATTCTCAAGACTGCCGCGATCCTGCGCCGGATCGGCGTCGCGCAGCGACTCGCGCACCGCGCGCCACGTCGGGCCGGGATAGTCGTAGCGCCAGTACGGGTGATCGGGGATGCGCGGCGCGCTGTGCAGCCGCGCCAGCAGCTCCGCCGTGAGGCTGCGCAGATCGTCCATCTGCTGCGCGCCGGCCAGCCGCATGCCTTCGGGCAGCAGCGCCTCGGCCTGCGTCACGTCGTAGCCCTGGTTGTGCAGCGCCTGCACCATCTCCACGTAGGGAATCTCCGGCGCACCGGAACCGGGCACGGTGGCGTTCCAGAAGAGCTTGATCAGTTCGTCCCCGGTCGGAAAGACCGTCTCGCTGGTGTACCAGTCGCTGGCATGGATGCGCCTGTCGCGCGGCACGGCCTGTAGCCGCAGCGCACGGTCGATCTGCCAGGCGCGGCGCGCACCGTCTGTTTCAACTGCCTGCATAATTCTGTTCCTTCCGTTGGCGGCGCGCATAGAAGTAGAGCGCCACGATGGTCGCAATGTACGGGGTCATCGCTGTAAACTGCGAAGGTGCCTGATAGCCTTGCAGCAGCAGCCCCAGCACGTCGGCAAAGCCAAAGAGCAGCGAGATGAGCGCCACGCCCCACGGGTTGCCGCTGACCAGAATGATCGCGGCCAGCGAAATCCAGCCGCGGCCGGCCGACATGTTTTCCGAAAAAAGGTTGACATAGCCCAGCGACAGAAACGCTCCGCCCAGCCCACAGAGCACGCCGCAGAGCAGCAGCGAGTAGACGCGCAGCCGGTTCGACGGCACGCCGGACGAGTCGAGGCTGGCCGGATTGTAGCCCGCCGCCCGCAGCCGCAGCCCGAAGCGCGTCTGAAAGACCAGGAACGCGCTGATCACGGTTGCCACCACGGCGACATAGACCATCAGGTTCTGGCCGGAGAGAATTGGACCAATCAGCGGAATCTGTGCAATCAGGGGAAAGTTCAGGCTGGGAATCGGGTCGATGCCCGGCCCGGCGTAGACGCCCTTGACGCCAAAGCTCTGGCGCAGCAGGTAGGTCGTCGCGCCCAATGTGAAGAGGTTGAGCGCAATGCCGGTGACAAATTCGTCGGTGTCCAGCAAGACGGCGAAGAGGATGAAGATCAGCGCCAGCCCCAGCGAGCCAGCGATCGCCAGCAGCACGCCCGCCACCCACGAGCCAAAGGTGAACGATCCCCACACCGCACAGAAGGCCGCCATCAGCAGCATCCCTTCCATGGCGATGTTGAAGACGCCGGCGTAAAAGGTGAAGGCGCCGCCCAGCGCGGCCAGCAAGATCGGCGTGGCCCCGGCAATCGCGCCGTTGATCAGCCCGGTGACAATATTCATCGCTTGACCTTTCCGAACGATAGAACGCGGATGGCGCGGATTTGGCGGATGTTCACGGATTTTTAAGAATCGTATCGATTTGTCCGAGTACACATGGCACGCGGATAACATGGATTAGATCAGCGAAAATCCGCCTGATCCGCGTTATCTGCGTGCCATTGATTGACCGATCTGTGCCCCGCCTGAACCGTTACTATTTTTGAAGGAATCCGTGTAAATCCGTCTCATCCGTCAAATCCGTGGCCTATGCCTTGTGCTACCGCGCGCTCATTTTTGGCTGCATCCGTTGCCCGCCGGCGCACCGCCAGCCGATCCGCCACCTTGTGCAGCGCCTCGCGGCTGGCGACAATCACCAGCACCAGCACGCCCTGCAAGACCAGCGCGATCTCGCTGGGCACGTCGGTGATCAGCTCCATGCCCAGCGCGCCGGTCTGGATCGCGCTAAAAAAGAGGCCGTAGAAGAGCGTGCCGATCAGGCTGTTGTTGGCGACGATGGCGATCATCACGCCGTCCCACGCATAGTTGGCGCCCAGCCCGCGCAAAAAGCGGTGCGGCCCGCCCATGATCAGCAGCCCGCCCGCCAGCCCGGCCAGCGCGCCGGTGAGCAGCATCACCACCACAAAGTTGCGGTCGACCGGGCAGCCGCCCAGCCGCGCAAAGAGCGAATTCTGCCCGCCCATGCGCCACTCATAGCCAGCGCGCGTACGGTTGAAAACAAACCACATGAGCGCCACCGTCACCACCATCCAGATGATCGCGCTGTTCCAGTCGCCGAACTCGGGCAGCCAGCCGCTGCGGGCGATTGGCGGCGTCATCGGCGAGTAGGCGGCAGCATCCTTGAGCGGGTTGGTGATCACCCACAGCGCAAAGTAGTCGGCGATGATGTTGAGCATCAGCGTGACGATAAATTCGCTCATCTGGAATGCCTGGCGCAGCAGCGCGGCCAGCCCCGACCAGAGCGCGCCGCCCGCCATCGCCAGCAGCGCCAGCGTTGGGATCATCAGCCACGGCGGCAGGTCAAGGTAGAGGCCGCCCACCGTCGCAGCCAGCGCGCCCATGATGAGTTGCCCCGGCTGGCCCAGGTTGACCGGCCCGGACGCAAAGGCAATCGCCGCAGAGAGACCGGTCAGCACCAGCGGAACGGCATTGCGCAGCGTCGTCGCCAGCGCGTAGGGGTTGCCCAGCGAGAACTCGAAGAGCGCGGCGTAGCTCGCCAGCGGATTGTACCCCTGCGCCAGCATGATCAGCGCGCCGATGCCCAGCGCGATTATGATGCCCAGCGCGGCGTTGAGAAACTTACGCATCAGCGACTACACCTCAAGAAATTCAAGCGGAACCACAAAGGCTCGAAGCGCACGAAGCGGCACAAAGCGAGCAAAAGGGATATGCCTTTCCCCATCTCAAGTTTTCTTTGCGCCCCTTTGTGTCCTTGGCGTCTTGGTGATGAAGCAGTTCCCAAACTCATGTGGCGGCGTCTTTCCCTTCGAGCATGTAGCGGCCGATTTGTTCGATGCTGGCCTGCTCCACCGGCACATCGGCGACGATCGCGCCGCGATGCAGCACGACGATGCGGTCGGCCAGCAGAAAGAGCTCCTCCAGGTTGGCTGAGATCAGCAGCAGCGCGCGGCCCGTGTCGCGCATCGCCAGCATCTGGTCGTGGACATATTCGATCGAGCCGACATCCAGCCCGCGCGTCGGCTGGTCGAGCAGGATAAAGGGGCTGTCAAGCAGCAGCTCGCGGCCCAGGATCACCTTCTGCTGGTTGCCGCCGGAGAGCGCACGCAGCGGCGCCGAGCGCGCCGGCATGCTGACGGCGAAGCGCTCGGCCAGACGGTCGGTAAAACGCCGCGCCGCGCCATGATCGAGCAGCAGTCCACCCCAGCGCACCAGCGCGTCGTTGAGCCGATGGTGCGTCATGATCGCGTTCTCCACCACCGAGGCCGGCAGGCTGCCGCCCATGCGCCCGCGATCCTGCGGCACGTAGGCGATGTGGCGGCGGCGCTCCAGGATCGGCGCATCGGTCACGTTCTCGCCAGCCACGTAAATCGTGCCGGCCGTGGGCTTGATCAACCCCGTGATGGCGTTGACCAACTCGAACTGGCCGTTGCCCTCCACGCCGGCCACGCCGACCAGCTCGCCCGCGCGCACCTGCAGGGTGATCTCCTGGAGCAGCGTGCGGCCGCGGCCATCTGCGTAGCGCAGGTTATCGATCGCCAGCACCGCGTCGCCTGGCGGCTGCGGCGTGCGTCGCGACGTAAAGAGCACCTCGCGGCCGACCATCAGCTCGGCCAGTTCGCCGCGCGTCGCGCCGGCCGCAGGCACAGTGGCGACCAGCCGCCCCTTGCGCAGCACCGTCACGCGATCCGAGAGCGCCAGCACCTCCTCCAGCCGGTGCGAGATAAAGATGATCGTGTGGCCCTCGTCGCGCAGTTCGCGCAATTCAGCGAAAAGCTGGGGAATCTCCTGCGGCGTGAGCACCGCGGTCGGCTCGTCCAGGATCAGCACCGAGACATCGCGGTAGAGCAGCTTGAGAATCTCCACCTTCTGCCGCGCCGCCACCGAGATGTCGTCCACCTGCGCGTCGGGGTCGAGGTCAAAATGGAAGCGGTCGATGATCGCCTGCACCTGCTGCCGCGCCCGCGTACGGTCGATGCGCCCCAGCCAGTCGACCGGTTCGGCGCCGAGCACGATGTTCTCCCAGACCGTGTACTCGTTGACCAGCACGATCTCCTGGTGCACCATGCCGATGCCGGCAGCAATCGCCTCGCCGGGCGAGCGGAAATGCACCGGCCGTTCCTGGTAGAGCATCTCGCCGCTGTTGGGCTGGATCAGTCCGTAGAGCACCTTCATCAGCGTGCTCTTGCCCGCGCCGTTCTCGCCGACGAGCGCGTGGATTTCGCCGTCGTCGAAGCTGACCGTCACGTCATCCAGCGCCAGCACATTGGGCGGATAGACCTTGACGATGTGGCGCATCTGGATGAGATCAGGGGCGAGTTGCGAGGGGCGAGCAGTCACAAACAAGCCTTTCTTGGTGAACAGAGGTAAAGCAAATCACGAAGGCCCGAAGAGCGCCAAGAAGCACAAAGAAAAGCTATATCTTTTGATCTTCTTTGTGCCCCTTCGTGCGCTTCGAGCCTTCGTGGTTCCGCTGTTGGCCCGGCTACTGCCAGACCTCGCTGCCGTCGTAGAGTTCAACTTGCAACGCGCCGTCGATGATCTGCTGGCGCAGTTCGTTGACCCGCTGCACGATCGCATCGGGCAGCACCGGCGTCTGCGCGTCCGTCACCACGTCGACGCCGCCGCTGGCGAGGCCATATTCGAGCACCGCGCCCGGCGTGTAGCTGCCGTCAGCGACGGTGGCGTAGACATCCTGGATCGCCTTGTCGATGTCCTTGATGTCGCTGGCGACGACGTGGCCCGGTTCGAGATCGTTCTGGTTGGTGTCCACGCCAATGGCGTAGAGGTCGCGCTCGGTCGCGGCCTGCAGCACGCCGATGCCGGCCGCCGCGGCCACCTGGAAGACGACGTCCGCGTTCTGGTCGTAAAGCTGGAGCGCGGCCTGCTTGCCCTTGGCTGCATCGTCCCACGCGCCGCCCAGCGACTTCTTCTCGACCACAATTTCCGGATCGACCGAGTGCGCGCCCTGTTCATAGGCGTAGACAAAGGCGCTCACCACCGGGTCGACGTCGCCGCCGACTACGCCGATGATCTTCTCAGCGTTGATGTTGGGCACGCTCGTGTCGGTGGTCAACATCCCGGCCACCACGCCGGCGAGATAGGCGCTCTCCTCCTCGATGAAGTCGACGGAGGTGATCGTGCCGGCGCTGTTCTCTACCACGGTGTCGATGTTGACAAAGACCTTGTCCGGGTTCTTGTCGGCGATCTCCTTGAGTTGATCCTCAAAACCGTAGGAGATGACGAAGATCACGTCGGCGTAGCCCACCGCGGCCTGCAGCGACGGCTCGTACTTGCCGGCGTCGAAGTTGGCCTCGATGGTGCGCGTCTCGACGCCGTACTGCTCGGCCAGCGCGTCGATGCCCGCCTGGCCGGAATCGTAGAAGGCGTTGTCGCCGAGCGCACCGTTGATGAGATAGACGACACGCTGGGGCGTAGTCGGGCCGGCGGAGTCTGCTGCTGTTGCCGGCTGGTTGGGTTGAGATTGGCCTGCCTGCGGCGCGGTGCAACCAGTCAGCGCGGCGGCCAGCAGGCTGACAAGTAAAAGAATTGGAATCACCTTGTTCATGTTTTCTCCTCTCAGTGCGTTGAGCGGGCGCATCATGGGGCGCCCGGCTGGTTCGATGATACCGCCAATCGGCATTTTTCGCCAAGCACTCTGACAAATGGGCGTCGTGCATCGGGAGAAAAACGAGTTGACTGACGCCGCGTAGCCTTGTATGATACCGCAGCATCGCCAACCGGATGACAAGCCTATTGCATGGTGAACTCCTGGCTGGTGGAATCGTCAAGCGAGGAACCGCTATGGCCGACATAATAGACGCTGGCACAACCGAGATCGAGCAGGTTGACGACGACCTGATCATCCCCGCGCCCGATGTCTCTCATCTTGTCACCGAGGATGATACGCCTGTGGACAACATCTTCTCCGAACGGCAGATGGCGCTGCTGCGCGAGACGCTCTACACCTCCTGGGATGGGCCAGGCGAGGGACGCCCCTTTGTGGCGATGGGCAACGTGGCGCTCTATGCCACCAATTTCCTGCCCCCGCTCGTGCCCGATCTGTTGCTGAGTCTGGACATCAGCCTGCCCGATGATCCGATGCTCAAGGAGCACCGCAGCTATTTTATCTGGCTCTACGGCAAGCCGCCGGAGGTGGTGATCGAGATCGTCTCCAACCGCAAGGGCAAAGAACTGGGCGACAAGCTGCTCGACTATGCCCGCCTCGGCATTTCCTACTACGTTGTCTACGATCCAGAGGGCGAGATCAGCCGGGAGCCGCTGCGCATCTTCACGCGGCAGGGCGCCCGCTTTGTCGAGACAACCGAGCGCTGGCTGGCCGAGGTGAACCTGGGGCTGACCATCTGGCGCGGAATCTACGGCGGCATGGAGGACAATTGGCTACGCTGGGTGGATGGCGCGGGCGTCTTGCTGGCAACTGGCCCGGAGGCCAAAGCGCAGGAGCAGCAGCATACCGCACAAGAGCGCCAGCGCGCCGACCAGGAGCAGCAACGCGCCGATCAAGAACACCAGCGCGCCGATCAAGAACACCAGCGCGCCGATCAAGAACACCAGCGCGCCGATCAAGAGCAGCAGCGCGCGGAACGACTCGCCGCCAAACTGCGCGAGCTGGGTATCGATCCCGACTCCCTCACGACCGGTGCGGGCGACCTCTAGTACAGGTGGGCGTAATTCTGCCAGTAAATTTGGTAGGGACAGGCCCCCGTGCCTGTCCGGCTTCCGGGCGCACACGGGGGGTGCGCCCCTACCAAGCAACCAATTTCGTGAAGTACTGAGCTTGGCTGGCTCAAGTCAGGCCCCACTCCCCAGCTCGTTCTCCGCACCACGACGGAGACGCAAGCAGAGCGTCCAAACCTTCACGCATTACGCATCACGCATCCCGCACTCCATGCTACCACTCACCCGCCCGCGCCCACCGGCCCGATCTCCAGCGCCACGTGCGGCGCCTTGTTGCGCGAGAAGCGCCCCATCAAATTGAACAGGTGAAATTGCCAGCCGTACTTGCTCGCCAGGCGCTGCCGCTGCTTCTCTTCCTCGGCCGCGCTGTCGAGCACACGCGCCTGCGCCGCTACCCACTCGCTCTTGGGCGCGCCGCGCGAGTCACTCACGGCCACGCGCACGCGGCCGTTGTTGCGGATGCGCTTGACCTTGCCGCTGTCATCGATCGTCCAGACATAAAGTCTGCCCGCCTCCGCCGCCACCCACACCGGCGTGATCACACCTTCACCGCTTTTGCGAAAGGTCTCCAGTGCAATATAGGTGGGGTTGCCAAGATCTTTGAATTCCATCAATGTTCTCCATGGCTATGTTGGTCGAATTGATACGGCATGTTCACGGCCGGACACTTTTTTGATTGAACAGAAAGGACTCATCAGAAAGAGCTTATCAGACAAAAACTGACGAGAACTTTGTGGTCTTCTCGAGCAGATAGTACAGGCATTCGATAACCAATTGCAAGAATGCGACGCCTCGACTGGAAAAGGCTGCATCCACCAGTATCTGCCATTGCCGAAAGATGCATAACTTACGATGGCTGATTCGCCGCCTGTATCTACAATGCACCTTTGTTAATAGGCAATCCCCCGTTATGATAAAGACCTTCTTACAGAGGTCAGCGCTCGGCCAACAGGAAGAGCGCGGCAGTAGGCGCTCAGTGATTCATAGAGTAAAAGCTAGCATGAACAAACAAGAAGATTCTTCACCCACCCTTGTCGAGACCGCGCCCGAACGAGATCAGCGCTTTCGCCAGTTGCGCCGCCTCGTCTACGATGAACGCTACCGGCTGCGGCTGCTGATCGGCTTCAGCCTGTTGGCCTTTGCTGTCGTCGCGGCGCTGGCCGCCATTTCCTACTTGTATCAGACCGTGCCGTTCGATCTGGCGACTACCTATGAACTACAGGAACCGCGCGGGGCGTGGTTCGGCCAGTTGATGGTTGCCCTCTCGTGGCCGGGCAATCTGCCCTGGTCGCTCGTCGTGGTGGGAACAGGGACGATCGCCGTCGGGCTGTGGCTGGGATGGAAAGAGGGTGCGTTTTTATTGGCGGCGATCGGGGTGCAGGGGATCATCAACACGCTGGTGAAGACGATGGTAGGGCGACCGCGGCCGAGCAGCGATCTGGTCGATGTGCTCCGGGAAGTAAGCGGTAACTCCTTCCCCAGCGGCCACGTTATGTTCTACACGGTCTTTTTCGGGCTGATCTTTTTCCTGGCGTTGACGCGCCTGCCGCGCACGCTGCTGCGCTGGATCGTGCTGTTGGTGAGCGGCGGATTAGTGGTGCTGATTGGCCCGTCGCGCATCTTCCTGGGCGCACACTGGTTGAGCGATGTCGTCGCCGGCTATCTGCTCAGCTTTGTCCTGCTCGGCTTTGCCATCGAGTTTCATCTGCGCTATCTAGGCCCAGTCGTGGTCAAGGAGAAAGCAAAAGGTACGCCGCCGCCGGATCGCGTGGAACCGTAAAAGTAATCGCCAAGCCGTCAAGAACACGAAGCTGCACCGTGTGTAACGTGGCGTGCTGCTGATGGAAGAAATCGCTCAGGCGCTGCGCTTCAATCTGTCGCTCTGCCAGTAGGGTTACAACTCACCCGCCAGACCAGCAGCGCCGCCGCCAGCGCCGGCAGCCAGGTGGTGAGCACCGTGGCAATGACGCGGCCGGTGCGCTGAAGCGGCGGCGCCGGCAACTGCGGCAAATAGTCGGCGACAACGTTGCTGCCCAGTGCACCAGCGCACAGCCACGGCAGGACGTAGCGCGTCAGGCGGCTTTTCGGTAGCAACGACGCCGGCGCCAGCGCCCACAGCACATACCACGGCTGAAACCAGAAACTTCCCACCAGCAGATAAAAAAGATTGACCCCCAATGCCGTCTGCCAGAAAATGCGCATATCGCCGGTGCGCGGCTGGGTCGAATCGGCTCGTTGCCAGCCAACCATGCTCCCCGTGATGACGACAGAACCAATAGCATAAATGAGGGTCGGCCAGTCGATTGTGATGAGGCGAGTGAATGCACTATCCACGCCACGGTCATAGAGCAGCCTGTAGAGTACGTGATGGAATGAAAGCGCGACATAACGCTGCCGTTCTTCCAACATACGCGGCAGTGTGGCCCAACCACCCAGCGGTGTATAGAGCACCCAAGAGATGACCAGGCCGAGGACGGCGGTCACAGCAGCGTAAGTCAGCGCCTGCCGCCAGCCAAGTTGGCGCACCAGCCAAAGCCCATAGAGTGGCGCCAGCGTCAGTGCTGTCAACTTGACATGCGCCGCCAGGACAAAGAGCAGCAGCGCCCCCATCCACCAACGCCGTTGTAACGCCCAAAAACTCGCCAGGACAAGAACAAGCATAAGCATGTCGTTGTGCGCACCCACCGCACTCGAGACGAGCAGCAGTGGATTCCACAGCCAGGTGAGGAGCGCGGCCAGCGCCAACGTGGGCGTCACGCGGCCAACCATCCCATAAACCAACCAGCCGCACATCCCGGCCAGCGCCACCGCCAGGACGCGATAAGCCAGCACATAGCTCAGCAACACCAGGCATGATGGAGTACTGTCGGGACATTGGGCGGCGCCTTCATGCCAACGCCCGGTTGCCAGCAAGAGTGCACGCGTCGTCGCCGCGACCGCAGCGCTGGCATATTCCCAGACAGGGCCGTAGGTATCGACATGGTCGGTCCAGGTGATATAACGGTAGAAGGGGCGATCCTGAAAGATCTCGGGCGCATCGGCCAGCGGGCTGCCGCCAAACTCCACAAACATGCGGCCGCGAAAGAGGTAGTCGAAGACATCGTGTGCTTCCCCACCCGGCGCGACGGCCAGCAAGACCAGCGAGGCCAGCAGCCAGCCGCCGACGATGACGGCTATCACGCGCCGATGATCACTGACTCGCACCGGCGCACGCTTCAGCAGCCGCATCGCCATCGTATACAGCAAAACAGCCGCTGTGTAGACGCCGAGATGCAGCAGCAGCGCAGGAATCGTCGCGCCACCGACGAGCCGCGCCCAATTGTGCCGTGGATGCCAGATGCCTTCCAACAGCGGATAGCGCAGCGCAAGGCCAAACGCATACAGGCCGGCTGTGCTCAAACCCAAGACCGCTAGCCAGACAACCGGTGTATGGGATGCGTTCGGCTCTGCGGCTGGCGTCACAGGCTCCATTTCACGCCGCAGAATTGGCAGGGCCAGGGCGCCGGGCCATCGCTGTCCACAGCCGCGCGCAATGCTTGGTAGCGTTCGCTATTCCAGACCGCGGGCAGCGAATCTTCGAGCACATTGCCAAGCACAATGCTTGGATAATCTTCGGCGGCAAAGGGCGAAATACAGCAGGGCAAGGCGGCGCCATTAGCCGTGATGTACATGAGCACCCACGGCCGCATACAGCCGCGCCACGGCGAGTCACCCTTGACGGCGATGCTTTCGTGGGGCGTAGTCGCGCCCGAAGCTCGGAACGTCACGCCCAGTTCCGTCGCCACCTGTTCCGCCGTGTGGATGAGTTCGGCCTGTTGCGCCTCCAGCGCCGCGTAGAGTGACTGCTCCTGCGCCATCGTCGTGTCGTCGGCGATGTGTGCGCCGTTGCCAAAGTAGACCAGCCGCTGCAAGTAGACTTCCGGCACGCCGAGCTCGGCGCCCAGGCGAACGAAGTCGGGCAACTGGTGCAGATTTTCCTGCATCCCCACCAGCCAGAGCGAGACGCGCGGCGCGTTGCGCCCGCCGTGACGCGCCACAAATGCGCTGAGGTTGCGGAGGATGCGCGGCAATTGGTCGATGCCGCGCAGACGGGCGTAGAGGTCAGGCGTCACCGCATCGATGGAGATGCGCAACTCGTCCAGCCCAGCTTTTACCAAAGCGTCGCCGCGGCGCTGGTCGAGAAGTACGCCGTTGGAGTTGAAGAGAACAGTGGCGCCGCGCGCTTTGAGATGGGCCACGAAACGTGGCAGATCGCGATTGAGCAGCGGCTCGCCGATCCCATGCAAAATCGCACGCTCGATCACCGGCGCCTGATCGACGATACGCCGGAAGTCCTCCCAACTCAGGTGATGTTTCGGCTCGTAGGGCAGAAAATGGTCGTAGGTTAGCGGGCAGGAGATACAGCGTGAATTGCAATGGTTGGTCACTTCGATATAAAGCTGGCGTGGCAATTCCTGCATCACCGGTGGGCGTAATTCAATTTCAAACATGACGTATCCTCTTCGCAATCAGGTGATCTGTCCGTCCCGCGCGTGCCGAAAGGTGACGCACAAGATGCGCCAGGTCGCCAGCAGTGTGCCCTTGATGCTGCCGCCGACTTTGGAAACGCCGGCCATACGTGGCCGATAAGTCACCGGGATTTCGACCAACACGCCGCCACGCCGCGCCGTCTTGACCATCATCTCGACCGGCCAGCCATAGGTCATCTCCTGCATGTCGAGCGTTTGCAGCAGGTCGCGGCGAATGGCGCGATAAGGGCCCAGGTCACTGACCTGCACGCCGTACAACATGCGCAACAAACCGGCGACGACCCGATTGCCCCAGCGCTGATGCAGCGGCATCGCGCCAGGCGTCAGCCCGCCTTGCAGACGTGTGCCCAGCACCAGGTCGGCAGCGCCGGCCGCAATGGGCGCCACCAGCGCAGCGCACTCTGCCGGCGCGAAGCTGCCGTCGCCGTCCATGAAGACCAGGATGTCGCCTGTGGCCGCGGCGACCCCTGCGCGGCAGGCCGCGCCATAACCGCGGTGCAGCTCCATCACCACCTGTGCGCCGGCCGCACGCGCCACTGCCGCCGTCTCATCTGTGGAGCCATTGTCGACGACGATCACCTCGTCAACGAGACCGGATGGTATTTCGGCCAACAGCGGGCCAAGGCAATCCGCCTCATTCAACGCTGGCACGATCAGCGAGACTGTGATGCGCGCCGCGCGACTCAACTGTTGCGCCCATCGCCGTTAGCGCTCCAGGCGAGCGCAGCCAGGCCGCGGCGGGTGTGTTGCGCCGTCTTGGCGTCGGTAATGTGCAATTCGTGCGCCAGGTGCGCCAATTCCTCGCCCGTGTCCACGTCATACCATTCGGGCAAGAGCGCCACGCGCACGCCTTCGCGCGCGGCAATCGCCAGGGTGTCGGCCAGCACGGTCGGCGTGCTCATCTGCACCTCGCGCAGCAAGGCGGGCAAGGGGCGTTTCATGCCAACCAGATAGTAACCGCCGTCGCGACAGGGGCCGAAGACAGCATCTATGTTGCCATCGAGCAGGTCAAACGCCTGCGCCACGTAAGCCGCTGGCAACGTCGGACTGTCGCTGTCCATCACGACTGCTTGCATGGCGCCGTTAGCCAGCGCCTGCGTAATCAGGTGATCGAGCCGTTCGCCCAGCGATTCGCCTTGCTGTAGCACCAACGTCATTTCCGGCGCCAGGTCACTAAAATAAGCTTCGGCGTCAGGTGGCAGATAGGCAATGCTACAACGAACGCCGGACACGCGGCGCATGATGTCAAGTGTATCGGCCAGAAAGGATGCGTAGAGCGCCGCCGCCTCCTCAGCGCGCAACGGCGGGCAAAGGCGCGTCTTTGTCTGTCCAGCGGCAGGTTCTTTCGCCACCACGAACAGCGCGCGACGCGGCGCAGTCCAGATGCCGTGTTGATTCATTGAGACGCATCCTTTGCAAAAATGCCCTTTTCATTGCGTTGAATCACTACACATCCAATCCTTCAAATTCAGTAGTTCACAATTTCCCCTCACACGGAGACACAAAGTTGAGGATGGCGCCCTTTGTGCGCTTGGCGGCTTTGAGTGAGTTTTTAGGAAGTACTGAAATTTACTCGGTGTTCGGATGCTTCCGCCCCTCGCCCCTCGCAATTCGCTCCTCTCAAGTCAGCCACCAGAGCAGCTTTCCGAAGAAATTGCGGCTGCCGGCCAGGCGCGGGCGCAATGCGGCATCGACGCCCCAGATACGTCCTGGCGCCAGCCCAAACATGAGCAGCGAAAGCAGGATCATAAGACCATAGCTCCATTCCCACTCAAAGGGGCGCGGGATTGCCGCCAGTCCGATAAAAAGTTGCGCTGAAACGCCCAGCGCCACCAGACCGCCGAAGCGTGTGCACAGCCCGACCAGCATCGATACGAAGACCCAGAACTCCGCCAGCCAGACCAGCCAGCCAAAGACGCCGAGATTTGGGATGATCACATTGTCGATGAGCGCGCCGTTGAGTTGCGCCAGCGGCGTGATCGACACGTCGAGCTTGGGCAGACCGGCAGGCCGCATATCGGCGACAAGGACAGCGCGCGGCAGGTCCTTGTAGATCGACTCCATGCCCAGCCAGAAGCAAAGACCAGAACTGCCATTGGCGGTCCAATAATTCTCCGCGGCGGGTTGTGGGAAGGCATTGTTGTTGGCGCAACCGAACGTTGGGGGCAACTTCCAGAACAACTGAGTAAAAAATAGATAGGCGAGCCCCAGCCGGCCTATAAAAAGGACGATCTTCTGCAACCGAATGTCCCATGCGGGCGTCGCGGCGTCGCTGTTTGCGTCCATGTCCCTGCTCCTTAGCGCCGGCTACGCCGTTGCGCGGCTTGCAATACGGCGATCACCGTCATCCCGTCGCGTATTTCGCTGCGGTTGACCATTGCCAGAACTTCGTCGAAAGGGAATACTGCAACTTCAAAAAATTCTGTTTCATCCGGCTGCAGCACGGCGCGCTGCAACTCGTAGCCAAGATAGAGATGTGCGATTTCGTAGCAGACGCTCTTGGATGTGTAGTAGGTGCTCACAGGGTCGAGCTGTTGCGCCGTGTAACCCACTTCCTCCTGCAGTTCGCGTAATGCCGCAGCCTCGGGGCTTTCCCCCGGCTTCATACCGCCCGTCGGCATCTCCCAACGCTGGTTCTCACCGAAAACATAACGATATTGGCGCACCAGTACGACGTTATCGTCGTCCACAAAGGGCAACACACCCACGCACTCGCCAAAGGTGACGACGCCGTAGAGCGTCGTGCGACCGTCGGGCAATTCGGCGATGTCTTCGCGCAGGTGCATCCATTTGTTGTCGTAGATCGGGCGGCTGCTTTGCGTCTTCCAGGGTATCGGCGGCATGCGTCAGAAGCTAAGCGTCTGTGCGCCGTTGACCATCGCCTCCACCGCCGTCGCCGCGCCCACGAGCTGCGCACCGTCGATCAGGTGGTCGGCCGTGATCGCGCGCGGCTTGGCGCACGCACCGCACACCCAGACTACGCCGCCGTTGGTCACAAACTGTTGAACCACGTCGGCCAACGGCGCAAAGCCTTCTGCTTGCAACCCGGCGGCGTAGCCCTTCGTCGCCACCCAAACGCCGTCGACGGTCAGCAGCAGGGTTGCCTCCTGACCAGAGCTGAGCGCAGCATTGCCGATGACAAAGGCCAGCGTCGCGCGTTCGACGTCATCCTTGCCATGTGTATTGTTCACCATGATCTTGCCCATCTTGCCCCCTCCATTGATGTTCTCTGGATTCCTCTGCATCTTCGCATCGGAATTTATCCTTTACGCACCAGATAGCGTCCATCGCGTTGTTCGACCAGCGTATTGCTCGTCATGCGGCACCAGGCAGCAAGGTCGAAGGCAACGCTTGAGTCAGAGGCGTTGATCTCCAACGTCTGCCCGCTTACCATTTTGCGGATCAAGGCCGCGATCTCATCCATCGGCCCAAAAGCGCAGCCTTTGTCGCCGGCGTTGTAGAAGTGCTCGGCGTCGAAGATTGGCGTCACCGGTTCGCCCAGCGTCTTGACCGCGAGGGCCGATGCAACCGCCGGATCAGCACCCTGCGACCAGACAATCAAACTCGTTTCAGTGTGTCGAACGCCCACGGCGTTCCCGATGCCGTTGGCGACTCAATCGCCCAACGACGGCAGGTCGGGGCTTTCAATCAAGGCGATCAGATCCCAGCGCCCGGTGACGGCGTGCACCTGCTTGATCACCGACGCCGCCAGTTTCATTCCCGCCAATTCATCGACGAGTTCCTGGACGCGCCCCGGTTCCGCCTCGATAAATACAAATGCCTGGATCATGGACTTGCGCTCCTTTTATGGCTGACTGACATGGATTGCTGCGATTGATGGCGTCTCGCACGGAGACGGGAATGGCTACCCTCAGGTGAAGGTCATGAGCCCCGCATTGCCGTTGCGGGCGATTTCGTCCACTTGGTGACGAATGCGTGTGACCGATTCAGCCAGCGGAAACAAGGAACGGCTGATCTGCATGTCTGCATCGGTGGAGAGCGGATGCCAGAAAACGCCGTCAAGGTTCACAGTGACTTCAGGATTCAAATTGGTCATATTCAGATCGAGACCTTCGCGCGAGTAGCCCCGCTTTGCCAGCGGGCGCACGAAGTGATCTTCGTCTGGAATGCCCAACTTGCGATGAAACTCGCAGACATCGTTGAGCCGTGCGCTGTTGGCCGGCGTCTCGGTGGTGCTGAGCCGCACGCGGAACCCTCGTTCCTGCAGCAACTGAATCCCTTCGACAGTTTTTTGCCATGACCCTTTCCCGCGGTAAGCGTCATGGTCTTCCGCACAGCCACCATCCAGGCTGACCTGGACGATGAGCTTCTCGTTGGCAATGGCGCAAAGCCGGTCGAGTCGCTGACCGCGCAAGATCATGGCATTAGTCAGCACATTGGTGCGCAGCCGCGCCGACGAATAGGCCAGCATTGCGTAGATATCGTTGAGAATGAAGGGTTCGCCCCCGGTAAAGAAGATTTCACTGAAGCCCAGGTCGTCCGCCTCGTCAATCAGCCGCTGCACGTTCGCCAAACCCAGCGCACGCCGCGGCGCGTTTGGGCTGGACTTGGCCACGCAATAAGAGCAGCGCAGGTTGCAGTCGTAATTGGTGTAGAGCCAGAGCTTCCACAGAAAAGCGGGCGCTTGGCAAGTTGGCATAGATTGTTCGAGCGACATACAAAGCCAGCTTTCTTTCCGCATAACCAGGCGTGCACTGGTCATGGCTGCAGTTCTCTCTCAACGATAGCCCACAGCAATAAACGAGAAATCAACAAACTCTTAAGAGACTATTACAGAGATCGCCGAGCCTGTCCTCAGCGGCGCAGGGGGCGCGAGGCGGGCGCAGTGGGCATAGGACTCAGCCACCACATAGGTCTGAACACCGGCGGCTTGATCCCGCTGCCGCCTTCTTGCGTCGTCCAGTCACCGGCGAGGAAGACGGATTTCCACTCGATCGCGGTCAGCGTCGCCCCGCCCAGGCCGGCGTCGCGCAGTTCGTCGAGATAAGCATCGCCGGTCTCGCCGACGGCAAGTTGAACATTCTCCCGGCTCACAGCGAAGCGCGTCACAACGACGACGGCTCCCGCACTGCGCAGCGCCAACTCCGGCAGCGGTTCATCCGCAAGCAGGGCGCAAAACTCAACAAATTGTTCAAAACTTTGCTGCGCGGTAGCGGCTGGATCCGTCGCGCCTGTGCTCCAGGGCTTGTGCTGCGCATCGGCGACTAACGGCGCCAGCGCGCCGCCCAGCATCTCTTCGACCAGGCCCTGCAGCAATTCCTGCGCATCGGCCAGGGAAACCGGCTCTTCCATCCCAACCGGCGTGAATTCACCCGGCGCGCCGCGCGCCACAAGCTGCTCTTGCCAAAGGGCGTCGAGTGTATCGGCAGCCGCCAGCAGCGACGGCTGGTGCGCCGCCGCGCCTTGCGCGGCCATCGCACGCAACGTGCTATGCATGATGTAAGGCCGCAGCGCGTCAAGGGGATGATCGCCGTCATCCACAGTGAGCGCGGTGCGCGTGCCGGTCAGGATAACCTGATGCAGGCCAAGCGCCGCGGCCGGCCCAGCCACCAGCGCTGCGTAGATGTCGGCAAAGATCTCTTCCTCCCACGCCAACAGCCATAACGGCCATCTGCTCGTTTCGGGCGCGGCTGCCGCCATCGCCTCGATCTGCGCGTCGAGATGCGCCGTGTAGTTGACCGTGATCTGCCGGTAGACGTGATGGCCGGTCTCATGGGCAATCGCCAACAGCCGCGTGGCGTCGCCGATGGCGCTGAAGTCGATGCCGATCACGGCCAGCGGGACGTAGGGCATCAACCGGATCGTAGGCGACTTCTGGAAGTAAGTCATCATGACCGTCGGCGCCACAAGGCCATGGCGCACCGCGGGTAGAATGGCGTTCGTGGCGAGCCGATCGGCCAGATCCAGCGTGGCGCGCATCGGCTGGATCGACGCGGCCGCCTCGCGGTGGCTGAGCGTGCGCAGCAGCACATCGATGTCGAACGAAACCTGGCGCGCGGTCGCCTCGATCAAAAATTCCAGCGGGAAGCGCACATCCGCCTCGAATGCACCGTCAGCCCCCAGCCCGGCGCGTAAGAACTCGAACTGCTTGCGTGCGAACGCGGCCAGACAGCGCAGCGCGATCCCTGTGCTGCGGCGACGCGTCATGCCACCACCGGCGTTGCGTTGCCCAAGCTCGGCGGTCAACTGAACAAGAGCATTGGCTCGATCCTCAGAATGCTCAAGAGATAGTGATGTCGGCATAAACCCGTCCTTATCGGTGACTATACAAATTGTGAAGATGAAAGGACTATACCATAAATTTGCAATCTTTACCTGCGTGTAACTTCGCGTAGGTCGGGCTACCAGCCCGGCAAGTCAAGTAGGTCGGGCTACCAGCCCGGCAAGTCAAGTAGGTCGGGCTACCAGCCCGACGGTGCTTCCATCATCTTGCTGAGCGTTATCGCTCCTGTCGGCCCCCTGCAGGACGATGCCACCCGGATCGTTGACGCAACCCTGTCGGGCTGGTAGCCCGACCTACGGGGTGCGCACCAAAAAACTGGAGCGGACCGGCTTCGTGGATTCCCGCGTGTTTCAGGTATGATGGCCTCATCGCGGCTGAATCGATGGCGAGCCGCCTGCTGGAGTTTTGTCACATGCGTAGAATGCGCCTGGATCCCTATCTGATCTTGCTGCTGGTGCTGGTGCTGCCGTCGCTGGCGCCATTAGCCGCGCCCGGCTACTGGTTCGACGCGCACGACGGCCGGCACAGCGTCTTCTTTTTACAGATGTTCGACGCCTCGATCCGCGACGGCGCTTTGTGGCCACGGTGGGCGTTGCATCACAATCAAGGGCTTGGCTATCCTACCTTTCTGATCCAGGCGCCGCTCGGCTTTTATGGAGCGGAAATTTTCGTGCTGCTGGGCGCAACCATCACAACTGCCGTGAAGTTGGCCTGGCTGGCGGGTGCGCTGGCGGGTGCGTGGGGCATGTACCGGCTCGTGATCGCATGGTTGAGGGGGGAGGCGGCGAACGTCTGGGAAAACACGGGCGGCATGGCGCGCCTGCTGGACGGTGTGCGCCTTGATGGTGTGCGGCTGGCGGCGGTGGCGGCTGGTCTGATCTACACCTACCTGCCCTATCACTTTGTTGGCCTTTATGTGCGCGGCGCGTTGGCCGACACGCTGCTGCTGGCATGGCTACCCTGGCTCATCCTCGTTTTCGACCGCCTGCTTGTGCGCGGCGCCGTGCCTGGCTGGCCGCGCCGACTGGGGGTGGCGGCGCTGGTGCTGGCCGGCGCGCTGCTGACCCATGCCTTTGCCCTGCTTTCGATCGCGCCGCTGGTGATAACGCTGGTGCTTTTCCGCCTGATCCAGCAATGGCGACAGCGAGGTTTTCCCCTGCGTACGACGCTGCTGGCCGGCGCCGCAGGTGGCCTGGCGTTGCTGCTCTATGCCGTCTTTCTGATCCCCCTGCTGACCGAAGGGCAGTATCTCGACCAGCAGGTCTATGTTTCCAACACCTACGATTATCGCAACCATTTTGTCCAGCTCGGCCAATTTTTCAGCCCGTTCTGGGGCTTTGGCTATTCCGACGACCCCGCAGGCGCCAACGATGGCATGTCTTTCCAGCTTGGCAGCCTGGCCGTGATCCTGGCGATCGCAGCGCTGTTCGTGGTGCGACGGGCGCTCCAGGCGCGCGCGGAGATGACATACCTGCTCGTGATCGGCGGTGGCCTGCTTTTCGTGATGTCTCCTCTTTCGCAGCCGCTGTGGGAAGCCATACCGCCGCTGGCCGTGATTCAGTTTCCGTGGCGGCTGCTGGCGCTGGCGGGTTTTGTCTTCAGCGCGCTGGGCGGGCTGGTGCTGTGGAATTTGCTGCCCTCGTCGCTGCCGGGGCCGCGCGCCGAGGGTGGACTTATCGTCATGAGCCTGCTGGCGATGCTGGCGAGTTATCCGTACATCCAGGCGCAGATCTCGCCGGTGGAACCCTGGCGCGAAGATGGCCGCGCTGTCTACCAGTTCGAACGCGAACACCCCGACATGTTCGGCTACACGGTCTGGGTGACGGCGCCGTTCACGACGACCGTTCTGTCGGCGGCGTTTGCCGCGCCGGATTACGTCGAGCACCAGGGAGATGCGCCCACGCAGGGACGCCTGGAGATCGTGAGAGGCGAGGGGCGCGTGACCGAGAGTCACGTTGGCGGCTCCAGCGCCGGTGGCAGCGTGGAGATGAGCACGCCGGGCGCGGTGAGGCTCAATGTCTACTACTTCCCTGGCTGGGCGGTGACGGTGGACGGTCAGCCGGTGGAGATCGCCCCCGATCCTGTTTTTGGCGCGATCCAGTTTGATCTGCCGACGGGCAGCCACCGCATCGACGCGCGCTTTGGCGAGACGCCGGTGCGCATGATCGCCATGCTGATCTCGGCGGTCGCGCTGGCGGTGTGTCTGGGCTTGGTGCTGTGGCCGGAGCGAGAAAAATGACGAAAATTCTAGCGATCGAAACCAGTTGCGATGAGACCGCGGCGGCCGTGGTGGAAGATGGGTGCAGCGTCCACTCCAATGTCATCGCCACCCAGATCGACCTGCACCGGCGCTTTGGCGGCGTCTTCCCGGAGGTGGCCAGCCGGCAACATGTGCTGGCGATTGCCCCGGTGATCGCCCAGGCGCTGGCGGAAGCGGACGTCTCGGTGCAGACGCTGGACGCCATCGCCGTCACGCAGGGGCCGGGCCTGGCGGGCAGTCTGCTGGTGGGCGTCAATGCCGCCAAGGGTCTGGCCTTTGCCGCCGGCCTGCCGCTGCTCGCCGTCAACCATCTGGAAGGACACATCTACTCCAACTGGCTCGACGCGCCAGGCCGGGCGCACGGACGCCCGCCCGACGCCTTCCCCGTCCTCGTGCTGATCGTTTCCGGCGGGCACACGGAGCTGATCGAGATGCGCGGGCATGGTCGCTATCGACGGCTGGGTGGTACGCTGGACGACGCCGCGGGTGAGGCGTTCGACAAAGTGGCGCGTCTGCTCGCTCTGGGCTTTCCTGGCGGGCCGGCGATTCAGCAGACGGCGGCGCGCGGCGATCCCGCCGCGTTTGATCTGCCGCGCGCCTTGCGTCACGATCCCAGCCATCGTTTCGACTTCAGTTTTTCCGGTCTGAAGACCGCGACGCTCAACCTGACCAAACGCCTCGCCGCGCAAGGCCAAGACCTGCACGATCCACACCTGCTGGCGGATCTTGCCGCGTCGTTTCAACAGGCGGTGGCCGATGTGCTGGTGGATAAGACCGTCGATGCGGCGCTGGCAACCGGCGCGCAGCAGGTTTGCATCTGCGGCGGCGTGAGCGCCAATCAGACGCTGCGTGCGACCGCGACCGCGCGCTTGGAGGCGTTAAGTATCCCGCTCTATATTCCGCCGCTCGTATATTGTACGGACAATGCCGCCATGATCGGCGCGGCGGCCTTCTATAATTGGCGCACACACCCGTCACAGGAAGATGGGCTGGCGATGGATGTACACGCTTCGCTGCCGCTCGTAGAGGAAGTGTAACGGATCACCAATGCGTATTTTCTTCGACCAAATCGGCTGTCGCCTCAACTATAGCGAAATGGAGACGCTCGCCGGCCAGTTGCGCCACGCCGGTCACACCATCGTCGCCGCGCCGGAGCAGGCGCAGGTCGTACTCTTCAATTCCTGCGCGGTGACCGCGGGCGCCGAACGCGATTCACGCAAGCGGCTGGCCGCTCTGCATCGCGCCAGCCCGCAAGCGCGCATTGCCGTCACCGGCTGCTGGGCCACGCTCCGCCCTCAACAAGCAGCCGCACTGCCCGGCGTTGCCCTCGTCGCCGACAACCGCCGCAAGGAGATGCTCTTTTCCCTGCTCGAACCCTGGAGCGCCGAGTTGGACGACGCCGACGCGCTGGCCCATATGCAGCCCGACGGCACACCGTTCGGCGCGTTGGCCGCGGCAGACGCACGCGCCGCGCGCACGCGGGCATTTGTCAAAGTGCAGGATGGCTGCAACAACCGCTGCACCTTCTGCATCGTGACCACGCTGCGCGGGGAAAGTCGCAGCCGCCGCTGGCAAGACGTCGTCGCCGAAGTGCAGCGTGCGGCGGAGGCAGGCGTCATGGAGGCGGTGCTGACGGGCGTGCACCTGGGCAGCTATGGCCGCGACCTGGCCGGCGACGCGGACAGCGATCTCAAGCAGTTGGTCGCCGCTTTGCTGACCGAAACTGCGATCCCGCGTCTGCGCCTCAGCAGCCTCGAACCGTGGGAACTGAGCGATGGTTTTTTCGATCTGTGGGCGCGCTGGCCCGGTCGGCTTTGCCCGCATCTGCATTTACCTTTGCAGGCCGGCGCGGATCGACAACTGCGCGCCATGGCGCGGCGCTGCACGACTGCCAGCTACCGCCGCCTTGTCGAGGATGCACGCGCGGCGATTCCCGATCTGGTGCTCACGACCGACCTGATCGTGGGTTTCCCTGGCGAGCGCGACGATGATTTTGCCGAAGGGCTGGCGTTTGTGGAGGAAATGCGCTTTACTCACGCCCACCTTTTCCCCTTCAGCGCGCGGGAAGGCACAGCCGCGGCCAGCGTTGGCGACCAATTGCCCACCGAGGTGAAGCGGGCGCGGCTGCGGCAGATGCAGGCTGTGGTGACAGCCACCGGCCAGACCGAACGCAGCCGTTTTGTCGGGACAACTCGGCCCGTGCTCTTCGAGGGCGAAGGCAAGCCGCTCGCCGATCAGCCTGGCCGCCTGTGGTTCGGGCTGACGGACAACTATCTGCGCGTGGCAACCGTCGCCCCGGAAGACGCCGACCTGCACAACATGCTCGCACCCGTGCAACTTGCCACGCTCGCCGGCGATGTGATGCATGGGAATGCTGTATCCTCACGTTATTGAAAGAATTCGGCGCTGCGCGCTTCGGCATTCCGGATCGCCTCGTCGAGCGAAAGCTGCCCGTAGAAGGCCTGCTCCAACTCCGCGTCGATCTCACTTTCGATGTCAAACCACGTAGTCATGGCCGGGAAGGCGCGGACCGCCGGAATGGCGTCGACAAAGGCGCGGCTGTTGGCCGGTCTGGCCTGTGGATCGAGAAAGACTTCAGTGGTGGCCAGATCGATGCGCGAGGGGACGGTGCGCCCGGTGCGCGCCAGGAGCGACTGTCCTGCCCGCGTGTTGGCAAATTCGATAAAGCGCCAGGCCGCGTCTTGGTGGCGGCCCGCCGCCGCCATACAGTAGGCGTCGGCGTGCAAAATGCTGGCGCGCTGCTTGCCCTGCGGCAGCGGCGCCACATCCCAGTCGAAGCCGTCGATGGCGCGGAATTCCGGCGTGGTGCGGCGGCTCTCCATGAGCATGGCAAGACGACTGTTGAGAAAGCGGCTCTCGCTGCTCTCGGCCGCCTCGGCGACGGCATTGGGGACAACGCCGTGCACGGTCTGTAGCTCGACAAACCATTGCAGCGCGGCGCGGCTGGCCGCGCTGTCCAGTGTCAGACGTGTGGGCGCGGCCGGGTCGTCCACAATTTCGCCGTCATTCATCCAAATAAAGGGCGCCGCCCGCACCAGCGCCGGCTCGATTCCCAGACCGTATTGGTCGATGGCGCCATCGCCGTCGAGATCGCGCGTCAGTACCTGCGCGGCGGCGAGAAAGTCCGCCCACGTCCAATCCGCGGCGGGATCGTCAAGGCCGGCGGCGGCGAACAAATCGCGGTTGTAGTAGATGACCGGGCTTGACATGTTCTGCGGCAGACACTGGAGCGCGCCCTGCCAGGTGAAGGCGTCCAGCGCCTGCGGATAAAAATCCTCGCGCGCCAACTGCGCGCTGTGCGCCAGGTAAGGTTCAACCGGCTCGATCGCGCCGGCGGCGAGATAGGGGCCGTAGCGGCGATAGTTGATCAGGAAGATGTCCGGCGGCGCGCCCGCGGCAAAATCAGCGGCCAGACGGCGGCGAAAGTCACCGCCGCTGGGGATGTTGAGCAGATCGACCTGCACGGTGGGGTCGGCCGCCATGAACGCATCAACCAAAGTTCGATAGGCGGCTTCATCGGCCGGGTCGCCGGAGATCAGAAAAAGGATAGTCTCCTGTGCTTCATGCGCGACCGGTCGAGCAGCAACCGGCGCACAGGCAGCGAGCAGCCCCATGATCCAAGCAACGAGCAGCACACGAGCCAACATAATCGTTCCTTTCATAGAGTGTTAGTGTTTGGCTTTCTCCCCGCCAAAGCCGCTGCGCAGCGTGCGGCGCCAGAAGTGGGCATCCCCGCGCAGCATGACTTGGAGCAGCGCATAGAGCAGCAGCACCGGCGCGATCATGATCATGACGCCGGCCAGCAAGAGCGGCCAGTTCGTCACATCCATCTGTTGCAGCATACGCAGACCGACCGCCACGGTAAAGCGTTGCGCCGACTTGAGAAAGAGCAGCGGGTCGACAAAATCGCTCCAGTAATGGCTGAAGGAAAGCACCAGCACCGCCAGCGTCGTCGGGCCAGCCAGCGGCAGCGCAATGCGGCGCCAGCTTGCCCAGACCCCGGCGCCCTCCAGTCGCGCGGCCTCAAAAAGTTCGAGCGAGACGCGGCGGAAGGACCAATAATACATTAGCACAAAGAGCGATTTGGTGCCCATCAGCGCCGGCGCGACCAGGGCGGCATAGGCGTCGATCAGCCCGGCCGCGGAGAAGAGAAGATAGCGCGGCAGCCAGACCGCGCTTGCCGGCGTCAGCAGCAGCAGCAGCGCCAGCGCCACCAGCCGGCGACGCACCGGCGGCGCCATCTGCGCCATCGCAAAGCCCGCCCAGGATGCGGTCAGCAACGTCACCGCCGCGCCGACGCTGCTGACCCACAGCGAGTTGCCAAGCTGGCGCGCCAGCGGAATGACGCGGAAGATTTCGCCGTAGTTCGACCAGGCGACGCCGCGCGGGAACCATGCGAACGTGCGCGCCGGGGGCAGGCCCACCGGCTGCAGCGAAGCGATCCCCATCCAGAGCAGCGGCGTCAGAAAGATCGCGGCCGCGCTCACCGCTGCCGCCTGCCAGAGCAGGCGTCGTCCACGCCGCCGCCACAGGAGCGAGCGACTCTCCGCCAAGCGGCGCGACTGCTCCGGAGGCGGCGCTTGTAACGCACGGGTCCGCGCTTCAACCGTGCGTCTAGAGCTCATCCTCGTACCCCAGGCGGCTGGCCCACCGATAGATGACCCACACCAGCAGACCAATGGCGGCGAACATGAGAGTCATCATCGCCGCGGCCTGACCGATGCGCAGATGCCCGAACGCCTCCTCGTAGATCAGAAAAGGCAGCAGGGTCGTCGCATAACCCGGTCCACCGCCGGTCATGATGTAGACCGGTGTGAAGGCGCTGTGCGCGCCGAGCACGACATCGCGCACCAGCAGGAGGAGCAGCCACGGCGTCAGCAGCGGCAAGGTTAGATAGCGGAAGCTCTGCCCGCGCCCTGCGCCATCCAACATCGCAGCCTGGAAATAGGTGGGGGGAATTGCCTGCCGCGCGGCGATCAGCAGCAGCATCCCTTCGCCGACGCGCAGCGCAGCCATGATCACCAGCGACGGCAGCGCCGTGGCCGGATCGACAAGCCACGCCGGCTGCGGCAGCCCCACACGCGCCAGCAGCAGGTTGATCGGCCCGTAGAGCGGGTTGAAGAGCCAGAGCCAGATCAGCGCGTAGGCGACATCGGGCAGCACGCTGGAGAGGTAGACGGCGGAGCGGTAGAGCTTCGCCCCGCGCCGCGGCGGATGCAGCAGCAGCGCCAGCAGCGTGGCGCCGAGCACCTGCAAGGGTGCTGCAGTGGCCGCAAAGAGCAGCGAATTGCGCACCGCGATCCAAAAGACGTCACGCTGAAAGATGGTCGCAAAGTTTTGCAGCCCGTTCCAGAGGGGCGGCGAAATTGCATCGTAACGAGTGAAGGCCAGCGCAAAGGTGATCAGCGCCGGCAGACCGATCAACAACGACGCGCCGGCGAGAAAGGGCGTCAGCAGCAGCCAGAGCTTCAGTTGGTGGCGCGCCTGTGGGCTAAAATGGTGGGAAGAGGCAGTTGCGCCTCGCACGTGGTGCAGGTTCATGGCGTCTCTGCATTATCGCACACGCGCTCCGGCCTCATGAATCCAAAGAAACGTAGCATAAGAACACAGATAAACGCCGATAGCCTCAGATGCTCTGCTGCTTTGCGCTTATCTGCGCTTATCCGATTTTATCTGTGCGTATCTGCGTTCACTTGCTGTCGCTCTACCCAAACGCTGACGTTTGATAGTCCACTAGTTTATTGAATCTCCCACAATTTATGTGCGGCGGCGTGCACACGCGCATAGATCGCCGCTTCGTCGGCGCCTAACACCTCACCGTCGCGCACACGCACCTGCCCGGCCACCATCACCAGCCGCACATGCGTATGATTGCGCCAGAGCACAAGCTGGTCATACAGATTATGCTCCTCCGTGGGCGTCGGCATGCGCGTGTCGATCAGTTGCAGATCAGCCTGCCAACCCGCGGCGATGCGACCTACTTTCTCCAACCCCAGCGCGCGTGCGCCGCCCTCGGTCGCCAGATACCAGACCAGCGGCGCCGGCATCACGCGCGGATCCTGCTTGTGCGCCTTGTGGATCAGGAACGCCGCGCGCACGACCTCGTAGAAATCGTTGATATAGCCGTCGCTGCCCAGGCCGACGATCACGCCGGCGTCCACCAGTTCGGGTACGGGCGCAATCCCCGCGCCGACCTCGCAGTTAGAGAGGGGCATGTGCGTCATCTTCACCCCGCGCTGCGCCATGATCGCGATCTCGCCGTCGCTCATCTGCACGCACTGCGAAGCGAGCATGCGTGGACTGGCGACGCCGAGCCGGTCGTAATATTCCATCGGCCGCACGCCGAAATGATCGAGTGCATATTCCGGTTCGTGGACGCCTTCGGAACAGTGCATGTGAACCGGCACATCCAGTTCCGCACCTAATGCGTGCGCCTGCTGGATGAATTCCGCCGAACAGGAGAAGGTCGTGTGGAAGCACATCAGCCCGGAGACCAGCCCGCCCTGCGCACGGCAGGCGCGGATGAAGTCGGCGTTTTCGCGTAAACCGAGCTGGCCGTTCTCTTTGCTCACGCGTTCGGTCGCCTCGAAAGAGAGCACGGCGCGGATGCCGCGGTCGCGCACGACCTCCGCCTGCGCGGCCAAGCAGCCCGGCAGCGCGTAGGGCGCCTCGGTGCAGTCGTAGACGGTGGTCACGCCGCTGCGCAGCATTTCGAGCAGAATGGCGTCGGTCGCCGCGCAGATCAGCTCGTGATCGAGGCGATCCTCCACCAACGGCCACCAGAAATCTTCCAGAAAGGGCCAGAAGCCGGAGGGCGCTTTGTCGAGCGGTAGGCCGTGCGCGAGCAGCCCGTAGAGATGCGCGTGCGCGTTGACGAAGCCGGGCGAGAGCGTACAGCCGGGCGCGCCGAGTAGTTCGTCATCCGGGAAACGCTGCCGCAGCTCGTCGTGAGGAGCAACTGCGTCGATCACGTCGCCATGGACGCGTACGCCCCACCCGCGGCGCGGTGGCTGGCCGGAAAGGTCGATGAGGAAGTTGGGAAGGATGAGCATGTGTGATTCTCAAAAAAATGTTTGTGGGTTTGACAGATTGCGCTAGACTCATTGCAGAGGACTTGGCGATCTGACTTTCTTTCCGACATAAGGGCGGACAGGATCCAGATGTAGCCCGCAAGGGAAGCCAAGTCTCTTTTATTTCTCCAGTACGCTTCGGGTTTCCGCAAATACGAGATGACGCCACCGTTGACGATTTTTTTCCAAGTATACCTCGCGTGCTAATTTATCGGCGCGTGTCCCTTTGATTTTCTGGAAATGAATCTGTTTGCCGCTGAGATGTGGTCGATTGCGCCTCAATAATGGTGCAAGCTCGTTTTCAATCTTCCCCTGACTGCCCTCACCCATGTAATCAGCATCGATAACGATTGACTCAACATGCTCTACTTCTGATTGCAAGATGAGATAGATCAGGATTACAAGCAGCACGTAGGCGTGATATGACCCACGCCGAGATGGAAACCGCTCGCGTAGCCAAGCCCGCACAGCTTGCTTAACGGCGGACGGCACGACAAGCACGAGCGCCACACCATCGGTCATCGCTACCACACTGTCGGCAGTCCAATTTTCCAACTTAGCGCTGATATCGATGTAGACCGTTATCACCATTTTGTTTTCGAGGCATTGTTACACTTGTAAACTCAACTGTAGACAAGCAGATTAGAAGAATTTACCCAACTGTTGTGACAAACGAGCGATGTATGGTTACGGTCGTTGTCATGGTTGCAAGATAAGGTAGCCTTTGTGCCCAGTCAACCGCTTTGCCTGGCCTTTGTCCGCTTTGTGGCTTGGTGTGAAAAAGCCAAATCTTGTCTCACGCGGAGACACGAAGAACACAGAGAAAAGCCAAGAAAAATCCTCTTTGTGTACTTTGTGGCTTGGTGTGAAAAAGCCAAATCTTGTCTCACGCGGAGACACGAAGAACACAGAGAAAAGCCAAGAAAAATCCTCTTTGTGTACTTTGTGGCTTGGTGTGAAAAAGCCAAACTATGCACTCACACCAAGCGATACTGCAATTCACGCCCCGCCAGCAGCGCCAGGATGTTGTCGTAATCCTGAGTCCGCCCGCGTCCGCCTGCGGTGACGCCGCCGGCCGCGGTGTGCGGCGTCAGGATCAGGTTGAGCGCCGGATCCTGCACCGCATCGACCAGCGGATCGCCGGCGCGCAATGGTTCGTAGGTGTAGGTGTCGAGCGCGGCGCCGGCCAGATGACCCGAACGCAGCGCGTCAAGCATAGCCGCCTCATCGACCGTAGCGCCCGACCCACAATGCACAAAGAGCGCTCCGGCCTTCATCCGCGCGAAATATGCAGCGTCGATTGGCTCCTTCGGCCCCTGATACGGCAGCAGCGAACAAACGATGTCGCTGCCTTCGGCGATGGCCTGTGGTGTGGCGTATTCGAGGCGCAATTGCTCTTCAACCGCAGCGGGAAGCTGCGCGCGTTTATGATAGAGCACGGTGCAATGAAAGCCGCGCAACTGCTCCACCAGTTCCAGCCCGATCTCACCAAAGCCGAGGATGCCGACAGTCGCACCGCTCAGCTTGCCGATGCCGCCGCGCTGCGACCAGTTGTAGGCGAAGGTGTCCTCATCCCCACGCTTTGTTTCGATGCCCCAGTCCGCACCTTCCGCCGTCACCGTCATCCCCTCGCGCAGCCGTTTGAGCAGGCCGAGCATCTGCAGCATCATCTGCTCGGCGACCATGATGCAGCCGTTGTTGGGCAGGCAGCAGACAGCCACGCCAGCATTGCGCGCTGCGTCCAGGTCGATGTCCCACGTCTGCCGCCCCAGCCGCTGGATCAGACGCAGCTTGGGCGCCGCCGCGATCATCTCGGCGTCGATCATACCGGTGCGCTCGCTGATCAGGAACTCGGCGTCGGCCAGCAGCGCCAGCAGTTCTTCACGATCCGTGCCACGCCGCATGATCAGGTCGAGTTCAGGCGGCGCCGCTTCCATTGCCCATTGTTGATGTTGCAGGCCGCGTTGGGTCAAAAATAGGGTCTTGTGTTTCGTCATCTTGCCTTCCCGTTACGATCTTAAAAACTCACCACAAAGGCTCGAAGGGACGCAAAGGCGCACCCAGGCTTTTCTTTGTGCAGCTTTGTGTGCTTCGCGGCTTCGTGGTTGCGTTTTTCACGACAAAGAATATGCCTCCGCAAACGCATCCACTACCGGCTTGATGTCGTCCATCATCGGGTAGAGGATCGGGCAGGTGACGCCGGCGTCGATGTATTCCTGCACCTTCGCCACGCACTCGTCGCTCGTGCCGACCGCCATCAGGCTGCGCACCACATCGTCGGGGATGACCTTCGCCGCGGCGAGATACTCGGCTTCGGTGGCCGGCCAGCCCATGACCGCCTGCACGCGCGCGATCAAATCTTCCGGCACGTTGCTGGCCTTCATGATGTGCGGCTCGGTGGCAAGGTAGTAGGCGACGAGCTTCTTCCCCTCGAACATGGCCGCGGCCGGGTCTTTGTCGCTCAAGGAACAGACGAGCAGTTCGGGCCGGTCGATCTGGTCGAGCGTCTTGCCCGCCTTGGCCGCGCCCTGCGCCACCAGCTCCACCGCGCGGCGGATATAGTCCACCGACACCACGTAATTGAGCACGACGCCGTCGCAGATCTCGCCGGTCAGTTCGAGCATCTTGTCGCCGGTCGCGCCGATGTAGATTGGGATGTCGCGTGGGCGTAGATCGCCAAAGACCACGTCGAGCTTGACGCGGTCGAGCTGGACAAACTCGCCCTGATAGGTGACTTCCTCCATCGTGAAGAGCTGGCGGCACGCCTCGACATACTCGCGCATCGCCTTGAGCGGCTTGACGCGATTGACGCCGACGCGGCTGGAGATCGGCTCCCACCACGCGCCCAGGCCGAGCATCACGCGCGACGCGGCGTCGTCATCGCCGCTGCTCTGCTTGCCCAACTCCCACATCGTGCTCCACGTGGCCGCAATCACCGCGGGGTTGCGCGTCCAGATCGGCAGCACACCGGAGCCGATGCGCAGCCGCTTCGTGCGCGTCAGAAAGGCCGACATCATCACGACGCAATCGCGCGCCAGCCGCGTGTCCGCCTGCCAGATTTCGCTGAAGCCGCGCGCTTCGGCGTACTCAGCGATCTCCAGTTCGTAGCCGAGCGGGTGTTTGTCTTGCATGTAGAGGGCAAAGCGTGGTTTGGTCGGCATGGTGGTCTCCAATCAATGTTCATATTGGCAACGTTCAGGGCGGGCAAGAACAATAGACCGCGGATGAGACGGATTAGGCGGATGTGCACGGATTTTCTGCTATTGTCTATCCGCGGAAATCCGTCTCATCCGCCTAATCCGTGGTCTATCGTTTTTTGAATTGGCAGCCAGTAGTTCACGCGGTATAAATATCCAGCGCCTCACTCGTCAGTTCGCGTTGGACATCCTGCATCCTGGCGTCCAACTTCAGCGACAGGTCGTCGGGAAACGTCTTCCACTGCGCCAGCGATTCCCAGCGCACGATGATCACCACGTCATCCGGGTGGTCGATGCTCGGCCACACTTCTTTGGAGATATAGCCGTCATGTGCAGCCAGCGCCGGCGTCCAGACTTCGGCGTCGCGCGCCAGCCACTCGTCGCGACGGCCGGGGACGCATTTGACGCGCAGCAATTCGATTACAGGCATAGTTGCTCTCTCTATTCTGGAGATTGGAGATGAGAGATTAAGAGATTGCGCGAACGAGAGATTGCGCAATCTCCAATCTCTTATTCTCTCATTCTCAATGCGAAAATCTCTGTCCGCCGTCGATGAAATAAACGTGGCCGGTCAAGTATTCATGTTCGATCAGAAACGCAATCGTACGTGAGACATCTTCAGGCTGGCCGAGGCGCTTGACCAATGTACGCTGGCGAGCATCCTCGATCTGCTCCGGCGTGAAATCCGGCGGCAGGAGCACGGGGCCGGGCGCCACCGCATTGACGCGCACGGCTGGCCCAAGCTCGAGCGCGGCGTAACGCGTCAACTGCACGACGCCTGCCTTAGCGATGGCGTGGTGCCCCAACTCCGGCCAGACTTCATAGACCGACAGATCCGCCACATTGATGACCACGCCGCGCCCCTGCGCCAACATGATCGGCGCCACCGCCTGCGTGCAGAAGAAGGCGGCTTTGGCCGTCACGTCGTTGCACAGGTCGTACTCGGCTTCGGTCACGTCGAGGAACGGGCGCATCAGCCAAGGCGACGCGTTGTTGATCAGCACGTCGATCCGTCCGAATGTCTCCGCCGTCTCCGCCACCCAGCGGCGCACAGCCTCCAGGTCGCGCACATCGAGTTGCGTCGCGGTGCAGCGCACGCCCAGCGCCTCGATCTCTGCCTTCGTCTCCAGCCCCGGCTCGTTGGGCAGGTAGCTGAAGGCGATGTGCGCGCCTTTGCGCGCCAGATGCAAGCCGTGCGCCTTGCCCAGCCGGATCGCGCCGCCCGTAATCAGGACGACAGCATCGTTGATCTCCATCTCAGATTCTCCCACCCATCGTCAACGCCATCAGCGCCTTCTGGATGTGCAGGCGATTCTCGGCTTCCTGATAGATCACCGACTGCGGCCCGTCGATCACGTCGTCGGTCGCTTCATAGCCGCGGTCGATCGGCATGCAGTGCATGTAGATGGCGGCTTTCTTGGCCAGCGCCATGCGCCGCTCGTCGCAGATCCAATCCTTGTGCTCGTCGACCATCTTCTGCACCGGTTCTGGCTCCTCCGTCACCATGATCGGCCCCCAGCTCTTGGCGTAGCAGATGTCGGCGTTCTCGAAGGCGGCGTCCATGTCGTCGACGATCTCAAACTTCGTGCCGCTCTCCTCAGCGTGGGCGCGCGCAGATTCCAGCGTGTGAGGCATCAGCTCGAAGCCCTTGGGGTGCGCCAGCGTCACATCCATGCCAAAGCGCGTCATCAGCATGACCAACGACTGCGGCACCGAAAGCGGGCGCACATATTTGGGCGCGTAGGTCCAGGCGATGGTGAACTTGCGCCCGCGCAGGTCGGCGCCGAAGCGCTCGCGGATCGTCATCAGGTCGGCCATCGCCTGGCAGGGGTGGTCAACGTCGTCCTGCATTGAGAAGAGCGGCACGTTGGCGTGCTTTGCGATGTCGTACTGGTATTTCTGGCCGATGTCGGTGCGACAATCGCGCACGGCAATGCCGTGGCCGTAGCTGCCGAGCACCATGCCCGTATCCTTGGCATTCTCGCCGTGGCCGATCTGCGTGGCCGCCGGCGTCAGCCAGATGGCGTGGCCGCCGAGCTGCGTCATGCCCGTCTCGAAGGAGTTGCGCGTGCGCGTCGATTCCTCGAAGAAAAGCATGTAAAGCGTCTTGGCGCGCAGGATGTGGTCGTGCAGTTCACCCATCGCAAAGCGGCGCTTGAGATCGGCGGCGACTTCCAGCGCCGTCTCCAGCTCGGTGCGCGACCAATCTTCAGTCGTGATAAAGTCTTTGCCAAACAGTTGCGTATTCATCTTCCTGACTCCAAATTCTGAAAACGATTATCTCATCGTAAAGTAAATGGAAATAGACCGCCGATGATGCTGCTCAGTCGAGTCTCTGCAGCTTCACAAACCTACCAGAGTTCGTCCTGCTTGCGTCGTCCGCGATCTATTGATCTCCCTCACGATTCACAAACATCAACGGAAAGAGTGCATAAAACGCAGCCGCCTTGGTCAGCTTTGCCAGGTCAACCTGATCGTCGGCGGCGTGGACGTAGCGCTCCTCCTGCGGGCCAAAGCCGAGCGTGGGGATGCCCGCCGCGCCGGCTGAATAGGCGCCATCGGTGCTGAAGCGCCACACATCGACCGGCAGCGATTCGCCCCACAACGCCCGCCCGGTGGCCTGCCCGACCGCCAGCAACGGGTGCGTCTGCTCTAGCAGCCAGCCAGGGTAAAAACTTGGCCCATCCAGCCGCAGCCCAGTGTGCGTAGACACCGGCTGATCCGGGATCGTGGCTGTAGCGCCCAGCGGCTCTATGGCCGCGCGAATGCTGGCAAGCACCGAAGCCATCGTCTCACCCGGCATCATGCGCCGATCCACCGTTGCCTCGCACCAGCTCGGCACGGAGTTAGGCGTGTGCGGCCCTTCGATCAAGGAGACGACCTGCGTGCCTTTGCCGAAAATCGCGTGCGTGGGCAGCTCGGCGTTCATCGCTTCCAGCTCGGCGATGACGGGCATCATCTTGAGGATGGCATTCTCGCCCAGGTGCGGCGTACTGGCGTGGACGGCCTTACCCGTCGTGCGTACACGAATCTCGCAGCGCCCACGCTGGCCGCGACGCAGCGTCAGATCGGTCGCCTCGGCCAGCACGACAGTGTCCGGGTGCACGCCATCACGCTCCACCAGCGAACGCAGTGCAAAGCCTTCGGCGTCCTCCTCCAAGGTGGCGCCCATCACCAGCAGCGTGAAGTCGCCGGACAGCGCCAGTTCTTTGAGGATCGCAGCGCCATAGACAATTGTTGCCACGCCGCCCTTGCAGTCCGATGCGCCCAACCCCCACATGGCGCCGTTTTCGATCACTGGCTCCAGCGGCGGGTGGGGCCACTCACTGGCATCGGCGACCTCGTTCGTGTCCAGGTGGGCGTTGTACAAAATCACGCGGCGACCATTGCCAATGCGCCCCAGCGCGTTGCCGGCGCTGTCCATCCACACCTCGTCGCAGCCGATGGTGCGTAGCTCCTGCAGTGTGCGTTCTACTGCCGCCCGTTCATCGCCGGTGTAGCTGCGGATACGGATCAGGTCGGCCAAAAAGCGCTGTTGCTGAAGCGCCAGGGCTGAGGCCTTGTGTGCGATACGCTCTGCCACTTTGTTCATTTCTGCACTGTTCATCGGTTGTTGTCTTCCTGAATATGTGCGCCGGCCATCATCAGCCCGATCTTCTGCGTGTTGGCGCGGTTGCCGGTGACTTCGCCCACCACGCGCCCCTCGAAGATCACAACGATACGATCGCTCAACGCCAGCACTTCTTCCAACTCGGTCGAGATCAGCAGGATGGCCGCGCCAGCGTCGCGCTGCGCCAGCAACGCCTTGTGAACATACTCCGTCGCGCCGACATCGAGACCGCGCGTCGGCTGCGCGGCCACCAGCACGCGCGGGTTGCTGTCGATCTCACGGCCGAGCACCACCTTCTGCTGGTTGCCGCCGGAAAGATTCGCCACCGGCAGCGCCGGGGACGGCGTGCGCACGTCAAACGCGCCAATCAGCCGCTGCGCATAGGCCAGGATCGCAGAGGGCTGCAGCAGACCGCGGCGCGTGAAAGGCAGCCGGTCGAACTGCTTGAGCACAAAGTTGTCGGCGACGGAAAAGTCGAGGATCAGCCCCATCTGCTGGCGATCTTCCGGGATATGGCGCACGCCGGCGTCGGCGATCTGGCGCGGTGTGGCGCCGGCCAGCGCCTTGTCCTCGACCGTGATCGCGCCGCCATCCGGCTGGAGAATGCCCGTGATCGCCAGCGCCAGCTCGCGCTGCCCATTACCATCCACGCCGGCCACGCCCAGGATTTCGCCGGCGGCAACCTGGAGCGAAAGATGATCAAGCAGCCGCCGCCCATGTATGCCGTGGACGGTCAGGTCCTCGACCACCAGCGCGGGCGCGCCGGGCTGAGCCGCGCGCTTCTCCACTGTCAGCCGCACATCGCGGCCCACCATCAGTTCCGCCAGTTCGTGCGTATCCGTCTGGCGCGTGACGCGACGTCCTACAACTTTGCCATCGCGCAGCACCGTGACGCGGTCGCTGATCGCCATCACCTCATGCAGCTTGTGCGTGATCAAAATGATCGACAAGCCGGCGGCGGTGAACTGTTTGAGCGTCTTGAAGAGTTCACTCGTCTCCTGCGGCGTGAGCACGGCGGTCGGCTCGTCAAGAATCAGCAAATTGACCCCGCGGTAGAGCGCCTTGACGATCTCGACGCGCTGCTGCTCGCCCACGCTGAGTGCAGAGACACGCGCCGCTGCGTCGATCCGCAGCCCGTAACGCTGCGCCACTTCCTCCACCTGGCGCTCGATGCGGCCACGGTCGCGGATCACCGCTTCGCCCAGCTTGCGCAACGAAAAGAGTGGCCGCGTGGCGAGAATCACATTTTCGGCCACGGTTAGCGTCGGTACGAGCATGAAGTGCTGATGCACCATGCCGATGCCCAGTTCGATCGCCTGGTGCGGCGAGCGAATCGTCGCTACGCTGCCATCCAGGAAGATCTCACCGGCGTCGGGACGCACCAGACCGTAGAGAATGTTCATCAACGTCGATTTGCCCGCGCCATTTTCACCCAGCAGACACATGATCTCGCCGGGCTGCACATCGAGTGTGATGGCATCGTTGGCCTGGACGACGCCGAATTGTTTGGAGATGCCTTCCAGACGCAGACGCGGCGCTTGCTCGGTCATGTGCGCTCCGTGTACGGAACGCCCAGCGCCTTGGGCTGCGCCGACTGTCCGCGCAGCAGGATCATGGCGACGATGGTGGCGACGTAGGGTAGGATCTGCAGGAACTGATAGGCGATCGGGATGTTCTGCGCCTGCAAACGCAGTTGCAGCGCAAAGGTGAAGCCAAAGAGCAGGCTCGCCCAAAGCGCACCGAGGGGCGACCAGCGGCCAAAGACGACGATTGCCAGCGCGATGAAGCCGCGCCCCGCCACCATGTTCTCCACAAATTGATTGGCATAGGCCACCGACAGATACGCACCGCCGATGCCCGCCATCATGCCGCCGAAGGCCACCGCCGCATAGCGCAGCCCAATCACCGACAGTCCAGCCGTCGCCGTCGCTTTGGGATGCTCGCCCACCGAGCGCAGCGCCAGCCCCAGCATAGTGCGGTTGAGCACCAGCGCGGCCAGCGGCGTCAGCAGCAGCGCGGCGTAGACCAGCAGATTCTGCTCGAACAGCACCGGCCCTACCACGGGGATCTGGTTGAGCAGCGGAATCTCGACCGTCGCCAGCGGCTGGATCGCACGGTCGGTGACGCTGCCAAAGAAGGCGCGATAGATGAAGCTCGACAGCCCCAGCCCGATCAGGTTGAGCGCGGCGCCGGCGACGATCTGATTGGCGCCCAGTGTGATCGTCACGACGCCGAAGAGCACGCCGAAGATCGCCGCGGCCACGCCAGCCGCCAGCACGCCCAGCCAGACGTTGCCGCTGGCAAAAGCCACCGCATAGGCCGTGACCGCGCCGATCAGCATCAGTCCCTCCAGGCCAATGTTGATGACGCCGGCGCGCTCGCCGTAGGTTTCGCCCACCGCGGTAAAGGTGAGCGGCGCGGCCATGCGCACGGTGGCCTGCAACAACGCCTGTAACCCGATCAGCCATTCCATAAAGCTTATCCTCGCCGCCAGACCCGCCCTTGAAGCGCGCGGAACGAAACCAGAAACGCGATAATCAGACCCTGCAAAATGAAGGTCATCGACGAGGGAATCTGCGCGGTCAGTTGCATCAATTCGGCGCCGGTGGTGAGTGCGCCGAAGAGCAGGCCGGAAAAGATCGCACCGATCGGGTGGTTGGCCGCCAGCAGCGAGACGGCGATGCCGGTAAAGCCGTAGCCCGGCGAGATGTTCTCGTAGAGCCGCCCGATCACGCCAAGCACTTCCACCGTCCCGGCGACGCCCGCCAGCGCGCCGCTCAGGCTGATCGCCAGCACGTACTGCACATTGACGCGAATGCCGGCGTGTTGCGCCGCCACCGGGTTGAACCCCACCGCACGCAGCGCAAAGCCCCACGGTGTGCGAAAAAGCAGGATCGACGCCAGCGCCGGCAGAAGCAGCGCCAGCAAAAAGCCGGCATGCACGCGCATCCCCGGCAGCAGCCTGGGCAGCACCATCGTGGCGGCGATCTCGTCGGTCTGCGGGTTGTAGCGGTTGGCCTCCTGCATCGGGCCGGTCACCAGATAGCCGACAATGCCGATGGCGATGTAGTTGAGCATGATCGTGGTCACGACCTCATTCAACCCCAGCCGCACCTTGAGCCAGCCGGCAATTGCCGCCCACAGCCCGCCGCAGAGCGCACCGGCCAGCAGCGCCGTAGGAATGGCGAGCCAGGGCGAGAACGAGCCCGCCTGCAAGCCAATGAACGCGCCGGCCGCAGCGCCCATGTAAAACTGCCCCTCGGCGCCGATGTTCCAGATGCCGCAGCGGAAGGCAATCGCGATCCCGGCGCCCACCAGGATCAGCGGCGTGGCGCGCAGCAGCGCCTCGCCAATGTTGCGCGCGTTGCCAAAGATGCCGCTCCACAGCGCACCGTAGGCTGCGGCGACATCGAAGCCGGAGAAGGCCAGCATCAGCGCGCCGACGAGCAGCGCCGCCAGGATCGCCAGCAGCGGCAGCGCCACATTGCGCCACACATTGCGCCACAGCGCGCTTCCGGCCTGTCGTGATGCGGTGACGGTTGTCATGGGCCGCGCACTTCTTTCCGAACCATTGAGCGAGGTTCCACCTGCCAGGAAGTTTCAAACTTCCTGGCAGGTGGCTGTAGCGCTCTACTGGACGACAATTTCACCAGACTTGATCTTGGCGATCGTCTCATCGACCAGCGCCTGCATTTCCGGCGTTACGATGTCAGCCAGCGCCGGGTTGTAGATGAAGGGGTAGACGCCTTCGTCGTTGACGGTGAACTGGCGCACGCTGTTACCCTGGAACGTGCCATCTTTGGCCGCCTGCGCCACGGCGAAGAGCGCCTGCGGAATGTTGAGCGGCGCACTCGCCAGGATATTCTGCGGGGCCTTGCTTGTCTGGTCGCCGACGGCGCCGATGGCGAAGACGGTGTCGCCCCCCTCCTCGGCCACGGCCTGCAGCACGCCATCACCCGCCAGGTTGGCGTTGGCGATCAGGATGTCGGCGCCACCCGCCATCGCCTGCAGCGCCGCTTCCTTGCCCGCGCCGATGTCGTTGCCGTCGCGCAGGACGATCATGCTGAAGGTATTGCCGGGGATGCTCTCAAAGCCCTGGCGGAAACCTTCCAGCGGCAGCTTAGTAGCCGGGTTTTCCAGCGTGAAACCAGCGGCCTGTTTGGTCTTGGAAACTTCGCCTGCCATCACGCCCATCGCATAGAGCGCCTGCATATAGCCTGGCACCAGGTCGATCGGTGCAAAGTTGGCGGTGGTTTTGTCGCCGCCCACCGTGGTGAAATAGGTGTTGGGGAAATCTGGCGACACTTTGGCCGCCGCATCCTGATATTGGAAGCCGTGGCCGATCACCAGCGTATAGCCCTGGCTGGCGAAGTCGCTGAATGCCTTTTCGTAGCCGGCCGGATCCGCTACTTCGACGTTGGCAATCTCTGCGCCCAACTCGTCGCGCATTCGCTCGATGGCGGCGTAGGCCTGGCCGCTCCACGCGTCAGTGACCGGGCTGGGATGCACCAGGCCGACCTTGAACACCGCCGCGGCCGGTGCACCGCTCTCCGCGGGTGCGGCAGCCGGCGCGTTCACGCCTGCACACGCGCCGACCATCAGCGCAACCGTCATCAACAATACAACCAGACCCCACGCTCGCTTGCTTGTAGTCAACATTTTTCTCTTCCTCCAATGGTAGATGAATCAGCACGAACAAATCGATTGGGAGATTCCACTATGCTTGCACGATGGAACGAATATCTTGCAGCAGTCGACGGTTGGCGTCAATGCCGGCGGTCGTCACGTTCATCACGATGGCATCCAGCTCGTGGCGCGCAACCAACTCGGTGATCGCCTGTCGGCACTCGTCTGGCGTTCCGGCCAACTGGTAGCGCTGGATCATCTCCGGACGCACCAGCGGCATGGCGGCTTTCGGCCCGCCGGTCGCGATCGCCCGCCGGATCGCGTCGATCTCGGCCGCGCTGATGCCCAGCCCGTCGAGCATTCGCGGCGGCGAATCCATCAGCACGTAGGCGTAGAGCGCCGACGCTTCTTCGAGCAATTCAGGCGTGTACGCGATGCGATCCATGTAAATCCGCCGGCAGTGTGTGCTGCGCCCGGCTTCAGCCTGCGCCACGATTTGCAGCGCCGGGCCAAGATCGGACTTGGCGACGAGCACGATGCCGTCCGCCTCCTGGCCCGCGAGCGCCAGCATCTTTTCCCCGCGCACGGCCAGCCAGATCGGGATGTCGTGCGGCCGATGGCTGTGCAACTGGGCGCGTTGGAGGCTGAAACGCTTGCCCTGCCACGTGACCTCCTCCCCGCGCCACAACTGGCGCAGGATGGCGATTGTCTCCCGCATCACGGAGAGCGGCGCGTCGCGCACAATTCCCATCGGGCCGAGCACCATCGACCCGCCGGCGACCAGCATCGCCAGCGCGCGCCCGCCGGAGAGATCGTTGAGCGTCGCCAGTGCGTTGGCCGTGACCGCGGGATGGCGCGTGTAGCCGTTGGTGACCGGGCCGAGCTGCATTCGGCTGGTGCGTTGCGCAATCGTGCCCAGGGCCACATAAATGTCTGGCATAAAGCCTTCGTCGGCGAGGACGCAGAAGTCATAGCCCAGTTCCTCGGCCATCACCGCCGTCTCGATCACTTCGCCGACCGCCATGGTCGGGATGATCTGAATGCCCAGTTGCGTCATGACTCAAACACCTCGTGATACAGGTAAAGAATAGCACGCAGATGACGCGGATTTGGCGGATCGCTGCGGATTTCTATTCTGATCCGCGTGCATCCGCACAATCCGCGTCATTCGCGTCCGATTCCCACTTCTCCAAAGAATGACTGCCGCAGCACGCCGTCGTTGATCTCGCCGGCGCTGAAGGTGTGACCCGTGCGCATGTTGTTGATGTGCAGCACCGCCGGCGAGTGCAGGTCGAGGGGAATCTGGTAGAAGTCGCGGCCGGCCTCCTCATAGATTTCGACAAAGGGGCGGCCATAGGCACGCGAGGCAACCGAGACGACCTTGCCAATGACCGTCGCAATCGCATCGTCGGCGGCGTCCACACAAAGCGTGGCAATGCCGCCGTAGAGCAGCGAGTCGTTGATGCGCCCCATCGCCACTACCTCGTCGGCGATCAGCGGCGGGATCACGCCGCTGCCGTGCGCGTACTGCACTGCGCGCAGGTCAAAGCCCTCCTCGGCCAGCCGGTGCAGCGACTGCTCGACGATGCGCGCCGCCACCTGGATCGCACAGACCAGGCTGGAATTGGGCGCCACCAGGATATAAAGATGCTCTGGCGCAAGCTGGCACGCCGCCGCGATGGTGGTGGCCCAGTCATCGGTCACCGGCTCGGCGGTCTGGATCGCAATCACGCCTTCATCGGCGCGGTCGCGATAGTCGATCAGCTCAAAGTAGTGGTCGAGGTTGGCATGGTTGAGCGCACGCGCCGGCCCGGCCAGGATCGGCGCGCCCTCGCGCGCGCCTTCCAGCCGCCAGCCCGCGATCTGCGAAGCCACACACGCCTCCAGCGGGTGGTCGATCATCACGCGCACCGCCGACAGCACGCGGTCGCCCACGACGAAGGGTTCGTAACTCACCTCGCCCAATCCGCCCAGCGTGACCAGCGTGTAGAGCCTGCCCGCGGCCCAGCCGCCCGGCGCCTGCTGCCCCATGTCGATCACCGTCGCGCCGCACGCCAGCCGGCTGACCACCACGCCTAGCGCATCCGGCGCGTCGAGGATGCGGCGGACGATTTTCATGGCTTCCCGGTTGATGCTGAGCATAGTTGCCCTCGTGTGGTGGAGAGAATGGGTGATTAGGAGATTGAGAGATTGGAGATTGGGGAGTTCGGCCATTCACCTCCTCAGCCGCTTAATCCCCCCCCAATCCCCCACTCTCCTAATCTCTTAATCTCTAATCTCTATTTCGGTCCCGCCTCAACCACGCCAAGCCCGCCATCCACCGGGATCACGGCGCCGGTGATGTAGCTCGCCGCGTCCGATGACAGGAAAGCCACGACGCTGGCGATTTCGCCGGCGTCGCCAAAGCGCTTGAACGGGATGTACTTTGTGAAATTTTCCTCGCCCAGCGCCGCGATGCCGTCGCGCAGCGCCTGCGTGTAGATGAGACCCGGCGCCACTGCGTTGACGCGGATGTTGTGCGGCGCCAGGTCGAGCGCCATTGCACGCGTCAGCGATTCCAGCGCGCCCTTGGTGGCGGCGTAGAGCGTGCGCTTCTGGATCGTCTGCCGCGCCAGGATCGTGCTGATGTGGATGATGCTGCCCGGCGTCCCCTGTGCGACCATCTGCTGCGCGGCAAGCTGGCTCATCAGATAAGGCCCGCGCACGTTGGCGCCAAACATCCCGTCGAAGGCATCCAGCGTGGCTTCAAGAAAGGGGGAGCGGTCGATCGCCGAGGCGTTGTGCACTAGCACGCGCACCGGCCCCCACTGCTTGCCCACGGTCGCCATCATCCGGCGCACGTCATCTTCGTGGCCGGCATCGCCTTGCAACGGCATGGCCTGGCCGCCGGCGGCTGCGATCTCGGCGCTGACCTGCTCGGCGCCCGATTGATCCGCCCGATAGTTGATGACGACGCGCGCTCCGGCCGCTGCGAACAACTGCGCCGTCGCCGCGCCGATCCCGCGCGATCCGCCGGTGATCAAAACAGTTTGATTCGTGAAATCAAAGGTGTAGTTGGTCATGTCAGACTACTTCTCACCGGCTCAATAAATTCGAGCCGGTAGCGAATTTCGTCGAAGGTGACGCCGAAGCGCTCATCCACTTTTTCGCTGCCGTCAGTTTGGAAACCCATGCGTTCATAGAACCGCCTGGCGCGCTCATTGGCGCGGAGCACCCAAAGCGTCACCTCTTGATAACTTTGTTCACGCAGCACGGATAGTCCCTCGTGCATCAACTGAGCGCCGGCTCCTGTACGCCAACGATCGGGCGCAACATAGAGCGCATAAATCTCGCTGGTGACCGCCTGGACAGCGTCTTCATCTCGTGCCGGCCCGCCCAGCAAAAAGCCGACAATGCGACCGGTATGTTCCGCGACCAGCGCAGGCGAATCCTGTTCTTCCACGGTTCGGCGCCACATCGCTTCTCTGCGTTCAACTGAAATCGCATCCAGGAATGGATCTGGCAGCATGCCTCGGTACGCTTCTTGCCAGACAGCGACATGAAGCAATGCAACAGAAGCTATGTCGTCGGCAATCACGGGACGTATGTGATAAAGGGTGCCGCTCATCCAGTTGTACCCACCATCAGCCGCTCCTGCACTTCCTGCAAAAAGGCCGCCGCGGCCGCACCGTCGATAAAGCGATGGTCGAAGGTCAGGCTGAACCACGCGACGGCGCGTTCGGCCAGCGCGCCGTCGATGAGGGCCGGTTGTGCGCGCACGCGCCCGACCAGCAGGATCGCGCCTTCCGGCGGGCGCGGCAACGGAAAACCGCCATCCACGCCGAACATGCCCAGGTTGCTGACGGTAAAGGCGCCGCCCTCGATGTCGGCCAGTTTGAGCTTGCCGGAGCGGGCGCGTGTGGCCAGGTCATG
>Ga0154020_10000525_pt1 | contig 46791 bp, 31 predicted proteins | sample Klosneuvirus_201_FD_109709 | JGI IMG/M metagenome (GOLD analysis project Ga0154020, IMG submission 109709) | Active sludge microbial communities from wastewater, Klosterneuburg, Austria - Klosneuvirus_20160825_MG | ecosystem: Engineered > WWTP > Aerobic digester > Activated sludge | place... | reverse complement strand
TGGGCGTAATTCTGCCCGTAGATTTGGTAGGGACAGGCCCCCGTGCCTGTCCGGCTTCCGGGCGCACACGGGGGTGCGCCCCTACCAGGCAACCAATGAGGTATTTCAGCCCGTGTGTACTAGTGGTCTGTCAACCAAGCAGCTTGGGTTTGGCTGATGGAAAGGGAACACAGATAAACGCCGATAGACCCAGATAGACGCAGATGCCTGGCTCTTATCTGCGCTGATCCGACTTCATCTGCGCCTATCTGCGTGCGCTTGCTGTCGCTCTACCCAAAGTTTTATGCTTGACGGTCTACTAGATAGCTATGCTGTAACTTTGATCAAGGGGTGCGGGCGCCGGCCTGCACCCCTTCTTTTATGCCTCGCCGCTTCCCCCTCCTCTGCTGTCTATCTCCATAATTTGATACAAAACACTTATACTTTGCTGACGCATTTCATAGCTCAGATCGCTATACTGTTTTCATAGATGGTGACAGGATGATTTAGTCCAGAAAGGAAAATCACATATGCGATTTGATAAATTTACGCAGAAGGCGCAGGCCGCGGTGCTGGAAGCCCAGAGCCTGGCCGAGCAGAACCGGGCGGCGACAGTCGAGCCGGAGCATCTGTTGCACGCGTTGATCCACCAGGAGGGCGGCGTCGTGCCCTCGTTGCTGGCGCGCGTTGGTGTAGATGTCGCCAGCGTGAGCCGCTCTATCGACCAGGCGCTGGCCGCGGCGCCGCGCGCACAGGGCGCCACAATGCAGGTGGGTTTCAGCCGTGCGCTGGCCGACATCCTGACCGACGCGCAGCAGATCGCCGGCAACATGAAGGACGAGTACACCTCGACCGAGCATCTGCTGCTGGCGATGCTTTCCAGCAACCACAAGGTCAAGCAACTCCTGGCGCGCCACGGCATCGACTATAACGGCGCGATCCAGGCGTTGGCCGCGGTGCGCGGCAATCAGCGCATCACCAGCGACAACCCGGAAGGGCAATACGAGGCGCTGAGCAAATATGGCCGCGACCTCACCGAAGAAGCGCGCAAAGGCAAGCTCGACCCGGTGATCGGCCGCGACGAGGAAATCCGCCGCGTCATCCAGATTTTGAGCCGGCGCAGCAAGAACAACCCAGTGCTGATCGGCGAGCCGGGCGTGGGCAAGACCGCCATTGCCGAAGGATTGGCGCAACGCATCATCAAAGGTGACGTGCCCAGTTCCCTGCGCGACAAGAAGGTCGTGGCGCTGGACATGGGCGCGCTGGTCGCCGGAGCCAAATATCGCGGCGAGTTCGAGGAGCGGCTCAAGGCCGTGTTGCAGGAGATCGCCAAGTCCGAGGGGCGCATTATTCTCTTCATCGACGAGATGCACACGCTGATCGGCGCGGGCGCGGCGGAGGGGTCGATGGACGCAGCCAACATGCTCAAGCCGATGCTGGCGCGCGGCGAGCTGCACGCGATCGGCGCCACTACGCTCGACGAGTATCGCAAGCATATCGAGAAGGACGCCGCGCTGGAGCGACGCTTCCAACCCGTTTTCGTGGGCGAACCGAGCGTCGAAGACACGGTCAGCATTCTGCGTGGGCTGAAGGAGCGCTACGAAGTGCATCACGGCGTGCGCATCACCGACGGCGCGGTGATTGCCGCGGCGACGCTCAGCAACCGCTACATCAGCGATCGCTTCCTGCCCGACAAGGCCATCGACCTGATCGACGAAGCGGCTAGCCGCCTGCGCATGCAGATCGACTCCAAGCCGCAGGAACTCGACGTCATCGACCGCGAGGTTATGCAGTTGGAGATCGAGCGCGAGGCGCTGAAGAAAGAGAAGGATGACGCCAGCCGCGAACGCCTGCAACAGTTGGAAAAAGAACTTGCCGACCTGCAGGAGTCCAGCCGGCAGTTGACGACGCGCTGGCAGTCAGAAAAAGAGGCGATCCAGCAGGTGCAGTCGATCAAAGAGCAGATCGACCAGATGCGCATCGCGATCGAACAGGCCGAACGCGCCTACGATCTCCAAAAAGCCGCGGAGTTGCGCTACGGCAAGATGCGCCAACTGGAGGCGCAACTCGCCGACGCTGAGGGACGCGTGGAGGCGCTGCAAAAGGGCGGCGCGCTGCTCAAGGAAGAGGTCGATTCTGAGGAGATCGCCGCCATCGTCAGCAAGTGGACGGGCATCCCGGTCGCCAGGCTGCTGGAGGGCGAGCGCGAGAAATTGCTGCACATGGACGCGCACCTGCATCGCCGCGTCGTGGGGCAGGATGAAGCCGTGCTCGCGGTGGCAAATGCGATCCGCCGCAGCCGCGCCGGCTTGCAAGACCCGAACCGGCCGATCGGCAGCTTCATCTTTCTGGGGCCGACCGGCACGGGCAAGACCGAGCTGGCGCGCAGCCTGGCCGAGTATCTCTTCGACGACGAGCACGCGCTGGTGCGCATCGACATGAGCGAGTATCAGGAGCGCCACACCGTGGCCCGGCTGATCGGCGCGCCGCCCGGCTACATCGGCTACGACGAAGGCGGCCAGTTGACTGAGGCCGTGCGCCGGCGTCCCTATTCGGTGGTGCTCTTCGACGAGATCGAGAAGGCGCACCCAGAGGTCTTCAACGTGCTCTTGCAGGTGCTGGACGATGGCCGGCTGACCGACAGCCAGGGGCGCACGGTCGATTTCAAGAACACCGTTGTGATCATGACGAGCAACCTGGGCAGCCAGTATATTCTGGATGTGGCGAACATCAATGAAGAAGTCGAGCGCCGCGTGCGCGAGGTGCTGCGCAGCCACTTCCGGCCGGAGTTCCTCAACCGCATCGACGAGATCGTGGTCTTCCACGCGTTGAGTCGGGCCCAGTTGAAGGAAATCGTGGAGATCCAGCTCGAACGGCTGCGCGGGCTGTTGCGCGACCGCAAGATCACCATCGAGTTGAGCGACGCGGCCAAAGAGTTGCTCGTTGGTGAAGGGTACGAGCCGGCCTTTGGTGCACGCCCGCTCAAGCGCGTGATCCAGCATCGCATTGCCGACCCACTGGCGTTGGAGATTCTCCAGGGCAAGGTGCAGGAGGGCGACCACGTGCTGGTCGATGCCCGCAACGGCGGACTGACGTTTGCGGCGGTCGATCTGGTGACCGCGTAAAACGCAGATCGACTCTTCTCAGTCATGGCTGCACGCGTTGGCAGGAATGGAGCTTCGTGCGCGGCTTCCGATCCGGACCAGTTTGTCACGAACCGCGGCCGAGCGCAGCAGGGTGTGTTCGGCCATTTCTTGAAGTGCATCAGGCTGATGACGCTAGATCGTCCAACAACGCGTCGTCATCGCGTTCACGCAGAGGGGTGACATCCAGGGCGGCCAGCAAGCTGGTCAGTTGATCTGCCAGCGCGCGACGCTCGCCGTCGCGCAAGGTTTGCTGCTTGTTGACGAGTTGTGCGGCCTGGCGCACCAATTTCACCGCGGTGGAAAGCGCATCCGGGATGGGCTGGCCGCTCTGGCGCAGCAAGGTGTAGGCGCGTTCGAGGTCGCCGGCCTCGCGCGCCTGGTTGATCGCCAGATCGATCTCGCCGAGTTTCTCCCAGGCAAGCGACGCATCGTGTGGGTTGCCGTTGTACGCTGCAATAAACGCGCCGAAACGCAACACCGCGGCGTCTGCGGCGTCAGTTGTCCAGGTGGAGCCGGCCGCCAACTCGACGCGCTTCTCCAAATCCCACAGACGGTCGTCGAGCGCGGCATAACCGGCCTGGGCATTGAAGCGTTCGGCGCGCACCGCCCAGGCATAGTAGAGTGCGTACCGATCTTTCAACTGCACAAAACTCTCTTCGAGCCAGTGGGCGACAAAGGCATAGGCGTCCCCTTGCAGTCCAAGCGGGGCAAGCTCATGCAGGGACTGATCGATACAGTCAAGGAGGGATGGGATCTGCGCCGCGGTCAACCCAGTTGCATGAGGCAGCGTCGTGTAGCGTTGCACCACAACCGTCGCCAGCGCTGCACCTGCCTGATCCTGTTGCCGCTGCATGATGGCGGCAAGTTCGGTGAAAAGCTCGATCAGACGTGCACCCGCCTCCGTTCCACTTCTGAGGAGCGCAACGCCCCACTGCCAGCCGGTCGCCAGCGTGGCTTCGTCGAGGGTGCGGCGTAGACCAGCATCTTCGACCATCGCCACCAGCGGCTCAAACTTCTGTAAGCGGGCATAAAGCACAGCAGGATCTTCGCTGCGGACGCTCTTCTGCGGCAGGCTGCCGGTCAGTTGCGTGGCGACGGCGTCGCGCAAAGCCTCGCGCTGTTCGTCGGCCTCGTCGATCACCGCCGGGTCGCCGAACTCTGCGGCCAGCGTCCGCGCTCGCTGATTGAGGCGCAGCGCATCGGGCAGTCGGTCTTGCAGCAGGTGGATAGCCGCCTCCTGGATGAAAATTTGGACATATTGCGACTGCGCCTCGCGCTGGAGGGTGCGGTCTTCCATCTGCACTGCAAACTCGTGGGCGCGCCGATTGCGATTGCGCGCCTGTTCCCAGCGCCCACGTTCGATGAGATCGTCAACTTCGTCGAGATAACCCTCGACCACTTCGATCTCCGACATCTGCTCCGTGCGCAGCAGGTCGCGCAGCGCGCCCCAACTGACGGTGTAGTGGCCTTCAACGTTGTTGATGGCAAGCGCCTCCAGCACCGGTGCATCGGGCTGCTCGAACAGAATCAGCTTATCCGTCGAGCGGCTGAGCGCGACGCGCATTTCGTCGATCAGCCGCCGCGCCTCCAGCAGCGGCGGCGTGTCGCTGGTATTGGCCGCCAGCCGCATCGCCTGCTGATAGGTTTCGTTGAGACCGGCGACGAGGATGGTGTTGCGTTCCAACCCCTTGATCTCACGCACGTCGAAGATCACTTCATCGGCCTTGCTCGCACCTGCTGACTCGCCGCCTGGTTCACTGCCTGTTGCCTCGCTGCGCGCCAGGGCGGACAAGCTGCGGTTCAGGTCGATCAGCGCACGTCCGGGCAGCTCTGCCAACTCCTCAACAAAGGTGCGCCACTGTCGCATCGCTTCCGCGTCAGCTTGCTGCATGGCGGCGGGCAGCGGACAGATGAGCAGTCGTCCATTTTCTTCGCTGCGATCCGGGCGATGCGTCGAGATGGAGAGTTCGACGTCGGCGTCGTCCAGAAAGCTTTGCCGGTTGGCGCTGGGTCGCAACGCTTTGGGCAGTTGGCCGTAGAAATTCCACGCGTTGTCGATCACATAGGCCAGGTTGCGTGGTGAGCGGCGTTGGTGGCGGAACTCGAACTCCTGGGGGTTGGCGCCAAGCACCTCGCGCAGCAGATCCTTGGTCACGCCCCAGTCAAACCCGCTGGGCTGCACGATCTGCGATTCATCGCCCGCCACCACGACCGCCAGCCGCCGGCCCGCCGCGTGGATGCGCGTCCGCGCCAATTCGGCCAGCAGTGCGATCTGCAGCAGGGTCAAATCCTGCACTTCATCCACCACCAGCGCGTCGATGGCGCGCAGCCAGCCCGGCAGCTTGCGCGCACCATTTGGCGGCTGACTGGGCTGGGTAAGCAGCTTCAGCGCGCGGCCGGCAGCGATCTGGTCGAGAAAGAAGCGGTCGCTGCTCAGGCGTTCGGCCAGGCGCACGACGATGGCGGCCTCATCACGCGTCAGCCGCCGGGACGTAGCATAGGCGTCGAGGTTGAACGCGCCCTCGGTGAAGGTCGCTTCGGCCAGGCGCGGCGCCGGCAGCGTGTAGGCAGTGGGAAACGTGCGGCCCAGGAGATGCGCGCGGATTTCCGTGTAAAGCGCGGCAGGGTAGCGCCGCCAGATGCCCAGACTTGCCGCCGGCTGCATGTCAAGGAAACGCCGGAAATCGGCCAATTCGTGCATGGGGTCGATGTGGGCGGGCAGGCCGGTGATTTCTTTTTCCAGCTCAGTGAGGGTGCGAATGTGGATGCGCTGTTCCAACTCAGGCGCCTGCGCGGACAGAAATTCGCGCGCGGCGCGCTTGAGGCGCGAAGTGTAAGTCACATAGAGCAGACTATCGATCCCGCTTTGCAGGACAAGGTCGCGCACGAGGTAGAAAAGTGCTACGGTCTTGCCGCTGCCGGGCAGTCCCTTGACAGTGGCCGGTGCGATTTGGTCGGACTCTAGATGGCGGCCCACGCTGCGCTGTTCGTCGAAGCGCGGGTCGAGGCTGGCGAGCGGCACTTCTTCAAATTCGTCGAGCGAAGCCAGGTCGATGGGATCGTCGGTCTCGTCGTGGTGGCGGATGCTGTGGACGAGAATCGTCTGGCCGGGCGGCCCGGCGCCGCTGCGTTCAGCTAATTCGCTCTCTGCAAGCGGGATCCACCAGAGGTAATAGTGATAACCCTGAACCGGGGTGCGTCGCCAGCGCGCGTTGTAGCCGGTGGTCGTCTTGACGTTCGGCGTGCGACCGCGCGTGCCTAGAAGCACCTGCGCCCACATCGCCTTGCGGCGGATCGAGTCGGGCAGGTGCTCGGCGTTGTGCTCATACTGGCGGTGCTTCAAAAGACGGTAGCCGGACATATTTTTTACGGTGTTGCGGTGTTACGGTTTTGGGGTGTTGGGGGTTCGGGGGAGGAAGCTATTGCAGCGAGCAGGTGCGGTATGGAAACCTCGCCTACGTTTTATCCCTATAACCCCAAGACCCTAAGTCCCCAATTTTTTCACTCCACTGCCTCTACTATACCAGAGTGTACGCGAAAACAGCGTGCGCGTTGGCGGAATTCAGGCGAAAAGTCCTCCCAGTCGGTTGTGGTGACAATGGCCTGCGGCACGTCATCGATGACCGTCAACAACATATTGCGCCGCTCCGCGTCGAGTTCGCTCATCACATCGTCGAGCAGCAGCAGCGGGGCGGACCCGGTCGCCACGGTCATGGCGCTCACCTCGGCCAGCTTGAGCGAGAGCGCGGCGCTGCGTTGCTGCCCGCGGCTGCCATAGGTGCGCAGGTCGCGGCCGTTGGCGAGAAAGCGCAGATCGTCGCGGTGTGGGCCGTAGAGCGTCGTGCCCGCGGCGATTTCGCGTGCGCGGCGCGTCGCCAGTTTGCGCAGATAAAGGCCGGCCACCGCGCCGGCCTCAAGATTGACGACTGCTGGCGTAGTCATCAATCCATCGCGCAGCAATTCAAATTCCTGGTCGGAGTGCGGGCCGGGGTTGAAGCTGGGCAAATAATGGAGCGCCAACTGTTCGCGCTGCCCGCTCAGCTCGGCGTGACGCTCGGCCGCGATGCGTTGCAGCTCGATGAGAAAATTGTTGCGCCTGGCGATGACCAGCGCGCCGTGCTGCACGAGCTTCTCATCCCAGAAAGCCAGTTGCGCATCGACCCCCGCGGCTGCGGGGCGCGCGTCCTGCTCGCGCAGGCTCTTGAGCAGGCTGTTGCGTTGTAGCAGCACCCGCTGAAAGGAGGAGAGCGCCCGGCAATACCCCCGGTCGATCTGGCACAGCGCGACATCCAGATAGCGCCGCCGTTCGCTTGGCCCGCCGTCCACCAGCTTGATGTCTTCCGGCAAGAAGAGCACGGCGCGCAACAGCCCCACCAGATCCATGCTCCGTTTGGGCGCACCGTTGACCTTGATTTGCTTCGTATAGTTGATGCTATCCCCGCGCGGGGTCAGGAGCACTTCCAGGTCTAGCGTGCGCCCATCCACCTGCACCTCCCCCGCCACCCGGCAATAGGGGATCGGCTCGTCGACGGCCTGCCAGTCCACGATCTCGCGCTCCTGCCCGGCATGGACGGGCTTGCTGGTGGCGAGCAGAAAAATTGCTTCGAGCAGATTGGTTTTGCCCTGGGCGTTCTGCCCCTGCAGCAATGTGAGCGAGCCGTCGAACGCCAGCTCCAGGTGATGATAGTTGCGAAAATGGGTCAGACTCAAGCGGGACAGCAGCATGGCGCGCCTCAGGCTCGGGCCGGTTGGACGCGGCGCATGGATAGCTCGGCGATCAAAACATCCAGTTCCGTATCCTGGTCGGCGCCGGTTTTCATCGCCATGTCGACGTCCAGCAGGCGATCCAGCGCGTCCTCCAACTCTCCGAAGGTATATTGATGAGTAAGCGGCATCGCCTTCTGCACCGGATAGGCGCTGTAGCCAAGCTGTTTGGCAATGTCGTAATGGTTGGTTTGGCCCGCGTTGAGCAGACTCTTGATCTCGATCAACATGCGGTACTGGCGGGCGATCATGCTGACGAGATAGATCGGGCTTTGGTCGTTGCGTCGCAGCTCGCGCAGCGCGTGCATGGCCTTGGCAGCCTGACGCTGGCCAAGCGCGTCCGTCAGATTCCAGATCAGCTCTTCGCTGGTGTCGGCGACCATCTTGCGCACGTCCTGCGGCGTGATCGGGCGGCCGTCCGCGTAGAGCGCCAGCTTCTCCAGCTCATTGTCGAGTTGGCGCAGGTTGGCGCCGACGAAATCGCCGAGCATGGCGACCGCACCGCCCTCGATGGCGATGTTGCGGGCGCGCGCACGGGCTTGCAGCCAGCCTGGCAACGCCTTGGCATCGGGCGCGGCGAGCGTCTGCAAGTGAACGACGCCTGCCTTGATCAGCGCGTCCAAACCCTCGACGCGTTGCTCCAAACGGTCGCCTGCCGCCGGCAAGACATAACCTTTCCACAGTCCGCGCCGCTTATCCACAGAGTTATCCACAAGTACGAGGAGGCAAGTCTCCGGGACGTCACGTAAACCGGCCAGGAATTGCGCCATTTCGACATAAACGGCCGCGTCCGTGCTTTTGCTGGCGGCCATGCGTTTTTCATACGCGTCCAACAGACCACGCACGATCAACAGGCGGCGTTCGCTCAGAAAGGGCATCATCGACGCTTCGCCCAGGATGGACGCCGCGCTGCTCTGGGCGCCGGTCAACTCGACCGTATTCAACCCGGCCATTTCCGGGTCGCCCAAGGTCGCCTTCTGCACCGCAAGCCATTCGGCGGTCAGATATTCTTCTGCACCTATCAATAGATAAATCATGCCAGTGCAATCCGCGGGAATCCGCCTGATCCGCGCCGTGCGCGCTCTATTTTGCGCTAGGCAAAAATGATGCGAAATCCTCGCATCTCACCCAACTGCAAGGGACGAACTTCCTTGACCCAACGGTCGCTGACCTCCGCCGTCGTCGTGTAGCGTTGCAAGCGCATGCCCAACCCCGGGCTGATCACCAGCGCCGGCAGCACCAGGATCAGCGCCCGCGTAAAGCGGCTCAGGATCTCCTTGCGCGCGCCTGCGCCGCCAAGCAGCGCCGCCAGGGTGACGAGCACGCCTGTCGTCAGCAGGTTGGTGCCACAGTTTGGGTGGATCGCCAGGCGCGTCTCGCCGGCCTGCAAGCGCAGCATGGCGTCGGCCAACGCACGGCGGGCAGCTTCTTCTGGGACGTCTGCCAGCAACGTGAAGCCGACCGGGTCGCTGTATCCCACCATCCGCCGCTCTGGAAAACGTTCGGCCAGGATCGACAATGTAGCATGTTCGATGGCGTGATGCTGCCGGGTGCGGCGGAGAGTAGTTTGTAAAGTTGTGAGCATAGCGTGTTTACCGTAAGGGATGCAGGGAGAATGAGATTAAGAGATTAAGAGATTGGAGAGTAATACGCTGTGTTTTTTCCAATCTCCCAATCTCTTAATCTCCAATCTCTTAAGTCAACTTTTTCGCCGCGGCGACAACGTGCTCCGCCGTGATGCCGAACTCCTGATAGATGCGCTGGAAGGGAGCGCTGGCGCCGAAATGGTCGATGCCGATAATGGCGCTCTGCTGCGGGTCATTGCCCACCCAGCGCTCCCAGCCAAAGGGGGAAGCCGCTTCGACCGCGACTTTCGCCACGCCGTCCGGCAAGACAGACGCACGGTAGGCCGCGGGTTGCGCCTGGAAGAGTTCCCAGCTTGGCAGGCTCACCACGCGCACGCCGACGCCCTCGGCGGCAAGCTGTTTGGCCGCGGTATAGGCAATATCGAGTTCGCTGCCCGTGCCGATCAGCACAAGTTGCAAGCCGTGCGGCGCCTGCTCGAAGAAGACATAGCCGCCCTTGAGCAGATCTTCCGCCGCGCCCAGGCCCTCCGCCGCACGGTCGTAGGTGGGCAGATTCTGGCGCGTCAAGGCCAGCGCGGTGGGGCCGCCGGTGTTGAGCAGCGCCGCGCGCCACGCCTGGCTGGTCTCGTTGGCGTCGCCAGGACGAATCACGGTGAGGTTGGGCATCGCTCGCAACGCTGCCAGGTGCTCGATCGGCTGATGGGTCGGGCCATCTTCGCCGAGGCCAATGCTGTCGTGAGTGAATACATAGATGACGCGCAAACCGGATAGCGCGGCCAGGCGGATCGCCCCGCGCATGTAATCGCTGAAAATCAGGAAAGTGCCGCCGTAAGGGATCACGCCGCCGTGGAGCGCCATGCCGTTGAGGGCGCCGCCCATGCCATGTTCGCGCACGCCAAAATGGATGTTGGGGCCGCCAAAGTCCTCCGGCTTGATAAAAGGCGCGCCGCTGATCGCCGTCTTGTTGCTGCCGGCCAGGTCGGCGCTGCCGCCGATCAGGTTGGGCAGCACCGCGGCGAGGGCGTTGATCACCTTGCCGCTGCTGTTGCGCGTGGCGTCGCCCTTGGCGGAAGCAGGGAAGATCGGCAGCGCTTCCTCCCAGCCGTCGGGCAGTTCGCCGCTGAGGAAGCGAGTTAGTTCGTCGGCCAGTTCCGGGTAGGCGGCGGCATAGGCAGACATCAACTGGGCGTGGCTGTCCTCGCTGCGGGCGCCACGGGCAAGCGCCTGCCGGTAGAAGGCAAGCACATCGTCGGGGATGAAGAAGCTCGGCTCTAGCGGCCAGCCGAGATATTCTTTCGTCGCCTTGAGTTCTTCCTCGCCCAGCGCCTCGCCGTGCACTTTGGAGGTGCCGGCCCTGTTGGGGCTGCCGTAGCCAATAATGCTTTTGAGACCGATGATGCTGGGGCGCGGGTCGTTCTGTGCAGTCATCACCGCGTCAAAGATAGCGGCGCTGTTGTTGAAATCGACATCACGCTGCACGTGCCAGCCATAGCCGTCGAAGCGTTTCGCCCAGTCTTCGGTGTAGGAAACGCCGGTTTTGCCGTCGATGGTGATCGAGTTGTCGTCGTAGAGATAGATCATCTTGCCCAGGCGCAGATGCCCGGCCAGGCTGGCGGCTTCGCTGGCAATGCCTTCCATCAGGTCGCCGTCGCTGACGATGGCATAGGTAAAGTGATTGACGACCTCAAAGCCGGGGCGATTGAAACGCTGCGCCAGCCAGGCTTCGACCAGCGCCATGCCCACGCCGTTGGAGAAACCGGCGCCGAGTGGGCCTGTCGTCGTCTCGACGCCCACGGTGTGCCCAAATTCGGGATGTCCCGGCGTCTTGCTGCCCCACTGGCGGAAGTTCTTCAACTCCTCCAGCGGCAGATCGTAGCCGGTGAGGTGCAGCATGGCGTAAAGTAGCATCGAACCGTGGCCCGCACTGAGCACAAAGCGGTCGCGGTCCATCCATTGCGGGTTGGCCGGGTTGTAGCGCATCACGCGCGTCCACAGCGTCAGCGCGGCGACGGCCATGCCCATCGGCAGGCCAGGGTGGCCCGAATTGGCGGCCTGCACCGCATCCACCGCCAACATGCGAATGGTATTGGCCGCTTTCGTTTCAAAATTGTGGGCAAGGGGCTTGTCCAGTGGCGGGATCAATTGCGTTTCCATTTGTTTGCATCCTCTTTCAAAAGTGGCGCTGTGATTTTGATGTTTATCACATTGACGAACTATCCGTAGGGAAATTGTCTATTAGACACTCTATGTTGTCAACTTGCGGGGAGGTGACGGCTGCCGGCCAAAGTTTTTGAATGCGCCCATGCAGTGTGCAAATTGTCCTCAATTTCGGCCTCTGCTATGCTGCATCGGATGATCAACCAAGCCGATCCACGACAAACCGAGTTACCTGGCGAAGTTCAACCTTCCTCCGCGCCGCTCGCGGCGACAAGTTCGACCCTCTCCCCGCTGTGGTGGGGCGGCGCGGCCGTGCTGGCCGGCGGCGCGGCCGCCGCGCTGGGCCTCCTGACCTATGCGCTTCAGGTCGAACCGCTCGATATCCGCCTGGAACGGCTGACCGTGCGCCTGCCGGGCGCGGCGGGACGGCTGCCCCAGGGCGGACTGCGCATTTTGCAGCTCAGCGATTCACATTTTCATGGCGGGAAGTACAACCGCCGCGAGCTGGCCAAGATTGAGCGTGTGCGCGCACTCACCGCGGGTCTGGACTATGACCTGCTTTTCCATACCGGCGATTTCATTCACTTCGACAGCGGGCTGGAAAATGTGTTGCGCCTGCTCAACGCCGTCCCGCGCCCGCGTCTGGGTTCGTTCGGCGTCTTTGGCAACCATGATTACACGCATTATGCGATGCAGGAAGCGCTGCCGCGCATGTGGCGCACCTTTCAGGCCGCGGAGCGGATGCGCGACCCACAGCGCGGCCCGCTGGCGCGCATCGCTGCTGCGGCCACACGCGGCCCGCGCTATCTGCGCTATGTGCGCAATACGCCGTTGGATGGCCGGCGCACGGGCGGCAACAATACCGACCGCCTGACCACAGCGCTGGCGCAATGGGGCATGACTTTATTGCACAACCAGGGATTTCATCTGGTGCGCCCCGAACTTGGGCTGGATGTTTATCTGGCCGGCGTCGATGACGTGATCGAGGGGCGGCCGCGCCTAGGCGATTCGGTGTGCGACATCCCGGATCATGCGCCGCTGATCCTGTTGAGTCACAACCCGGACATCATCGCCAGCCCGCAGTTGCCGCGCGTGGATCTGGTGCTGTCGGGACACACGCATGGCGGGCAGATCAGAGTGCCGTTTTGGGGGCCGGCGCACACGCAGGTCGAGTTCGTGCCGCGCCAACACGTTTCCGGCTTTTTCCGCCACGGCCGCACACAGGTGTACATCACGCGCGGCATGGGCGAAGGCATCCCGCTGCGTTTCCGCGCTCGCCCGCAGATTACGCTGATCGAGGTGACGACATGAGTATCAGCGTGTGGAACTGGCGGGAATGGCTGGTCGGAGAGATTCCCGGCGTCGTGCTGGAGATCGGCGCTGGGTCAGGCGCGAATCTCTCTCGCTACCGCCGCGCGGCGCGCGTCTTCGCGATCGAGCCGGACGCGGCGAGCGCCCAGCAGGCGCAGGTCGCGGCCGCGCACTGTGCGCTGCCGGTCAGCGTCAAGATCGCCGTGGCCGAGCACCTGCCGATTGCCAGCGCCAGCATCGATCATGCGGTCTCCAGCCTGGTCTTCTGCTCGGTGCAGGACCAGCGCCAGGCGCTGCGCGAGATCCGGCGGGTGCTGCGACCGAACGGCGTGCTCTCCATGATCGAGCATGTACGACCGCAAACGTCTGCTTTGGCTATTGCGGCCGACGCAGTTACACCCTATTGGCAGCGCATCGCCCACAATTGCCATCTGAATCGCCCAACCGTCGAGGTGCTGCGTGGAGAAAAGTGGGACGTGCGCGTTCTGCAACGACGCGGGGTGTTCGTCCACCTCGAAGCGCGTCCAATCTAAAAAGCCGCTTGTGAAACGCTACTCATTTTGACGCGGAGGCGCAAAGATGCAGAGAAAGCGCAAAGAATTGCACCTGGAAATGCCTTTGCTGTTCTCTGCGCACCTCTGCCACTCTGCGCCTCCGCGTCGAAAGCGCTCTGTCCAAACCGATTCTGAACTGCGTAATCTGCTGAATTTGTATCCTGCGGCACGGAAATCGCACGATTTCTGCGCGACAGTGGAGCATGGTGCGACTCAATTGGACATGCAATCGAAACCAACATACACAAGGAGGATTCCGATGGCTTTTACACTACCAAACCTACTCTATGCCGAGAATGCACTCGAACCGACGATCGACGAGCGCACGATGAACATTCATCACACGAAGCATCATCAGGCCTATGTCAACAATTTGAACAATGCAGTGGCCGGTACGGCATGGGAAAGCAAGAGCATCGAAGATATTTGCCGCAATATCGACCAGGTTCCGGAAAATATCCGCACCGCGGTGCGCAACAATGGCGGCGGCCACGCCAACCACAGCCTCTTCTGGAAGATTATGGGGCCAAATGCGGGCGGCGCGCCGACCGGCGCGTTGGCCGATGCGATCAACGCCAAGTGGGGCAGCTTCGACGAGTTCAAGGCCAAGTTCAAGACACTGGGCGCGGGCCGCTTTGGCAGCGGTTGGGCGTGGTTGGTCGTCAAGAGTGATGGCAGCCTCGACGCCTACAGTCTGCCCAATCAGGACAGCCCTTACATGCAGGGCGACACCCCGATCCTGGGTGTGGATGTCTGGGAGCACGCCTACTATCTCAACTATCAAAACCGCCGTCCAGATTATCTGGAAGCATGGTGGAACGTGGTGAACTGGGCCGAGGTGGCCAAGAACTACGCCGCCGCAAAATAGGCTGAGCAGACCATCCCTGTATAGCGTTGTTCACAAACCGAGTTTCTCAAAGAAACTCGGTTTGTCTTTTGTCGTTAACGACAAGGGGACGTCGCCAGCACCTGGCTGATCGCCTCAATTGCCTGTGGCAGCGTGTAAACCTGGGTGGCGGGCGCCAGCCATCCTGCTGCCTTGAGGCGTTCGGCGATCAACGTGACATCGGGCGCATCCAACCCCATCTGACGGAGCTCCGCCGCGCGGTTGAAAACTTCACCCGGCGTTCCCATCAGATAGGTGCGGCCGTCGTTGATCACATAGAGGCGGTCGCAGATTTCGGCCAGCTCCTCCATGTTATGCGAGACGATGACCAGCGTCATGCCTTCATCGTGCAGCGTCAAAATATGGCGCATCAACTGGCGGCGCGCCTCCGGGTCAAGCCCCGCGGTCGGTTCGTCCAGCACAAGCACTTCTGGCTCCAAGGCCAGCACGCCGGCAAGCGCGGCGCGTCGCATCTCCCCGCCACTGAGCGTAAAGGTCAGCCGATCTTTGAATTCCTCGAACGACAGGCCGACCGTCTCCATCGCCCGGCGCACGCGCGCACGCACTTCTTCCCGGCTCAGCCCCAGTTTGCGCGGGCCGTAGGCCACGTCGTCGCCCACAAATTGCTCGAAAAGTTGCGCTTCGGGAAGCTGGAAGACCAGCCCCACGCGGCGGCGGATCATGCGCAGATCGAGATCGGGGGCGTTGAGATCCATCCCGACGACGACTGCCTTGCCCGCGTGCGGGCGCAGCAGCGCGTTGAAATGCTGGATCGCCGTCGATTTGCCCGATCCCGTGTGGCCGATGATGCCGACAATCTCCCCGCGTTGCACGTCGAGGGTGATGTCGCTGATCGCCTGCACCTCCAACGGCGTGCCGCGCATGTACCAATAGGCAACGTGGTCGAGCGAGAGAAGGGGAGCGGGGGAGATTGGGAGATTGGAGATTGGAGATTGGGCATTACGAGATTTAGAGAGTGAGGGATGAACCTCAGCATCGCCTTCCCTCTCTCCTTGTCCCCTTGTCTCCCCATCTCCCTGACTCGCCCTCTCCCCCTGTCGCTCGTCGCAATACTCGATCACCGCTTCCGCCACCTCTGCCGGTGTGAGCAGGTTGGCCGGGAAAGCCGGGAAACGTCGCCGCAGCTCGATCCCCAGTTCGCTGACATGGGGTGCGTCGAGATGCAGGCTGCGCAGCCGATCCACCTGCTGAAAGATCTCCCGCGGCGCGCCGTGCAACACGACGCGTCCTCGATCCATGACGACGATGCGATCGGCATCAACAGCCTCACGCATGAAATGTGTGACCGCCACAATCGTGACGCCTTGCTCGCGATGCAGCCGCCGCACCACCTCCAATACTTCGGCGCGGCCAAGTGGATCGAGCATCGCGGTGGCTTCGTCCAGCACCAGGATGTCGGGCTGCATTGCCAGCACGCCGGCGATGCAAACGCGCTGCTTCTGCCCGCCGGAAAGCTGATGCGCGGCGCGCTGCCGGTAGAGTTGCATCTCCACGCTGTCGAGCGCCCAGTCGACGCGGCGCAAAATCTCCGGCCGCGGCACGCCCAGGTTTTCCGGGCCAAACGCGACGTCCTCCTCGACGATGGTCGCCACGATCTGGTTGTCGGGATGCTGGAAGACCATGCCGACCGTGCTGCGAATCTCGCGCAGGCGGGCGCGCTCCTGGGTGTTCCAGGTTTTGATCCACACGTCGCCGCTGTTGGGCAGCAGCAACGCATTGAGATGCTTAGCCAGCGTAGACTTGCCCGATCCATTGTGTCCAAGCAACACGACATACTCGCCCTGCTCGACCACCAGATCGACGCCGCGCAACGCCTGCACCGCGCCGCTGTCGCGCTGGTAGGTATAGTGTAGCTGTTCAACGCGGATGATCGGTGGCATTAGTATTTAAAGGAGATTGGAGATTTGTGCTGTCCGGCACGAACAATCTCCAATCTCCAGTCTCTACTCTCCAATTTCTAATCCGTCAACAGGATCATATCGTTGCGATGCACGGCCACATCGCCATAGGTGTAGCCGAGCCGCGCCGCGATGTCATCCGAGCGGTAGCCGGCGATCTTGCGCAATTCGGTGCTGGTGTAGCCGGCGATGCCGCGCGCCAACTCGCTGCGCGCGCTGTCCAGGATCAGCACGGTATCGCCGCGCAGGAAATTTCCCTCGACCTTGCGGATGCCGGCCGGCAACAAGCTGCGCCCCTTGAAGCAGATCGCCGCGCTGGCCCCTTCGTCGATGAGCAGCCGGCCCGCGGGCTTGGGGCCGGCCAGGATCCACGCTTTGCGGCTCTCCGGTCGCGTCGCCAGCGCGGGAAAGCGCGTGCCCACGGCCTCGCCCGCGGCCACGCGCAGGATGACATTCGGCTCGGCGCCTGCCGCAATCACGACATCGACGCCGGCATGGCGCGCTGTATTGGCGGCCTGCAATTTCGTCGTCATGCCGCCGGTGCCCAGGCCACTGACGCTGCCGCCGGCCAACCCCTTGAGCGCGCCGTCGATCTTGCGCACTTCCGGGATTAACCGGGCGTCTGGATGGTTGCGCGGGTCGGCGGTGAAGAGACCCGGCTGATCGGTGAGCAAGATCAGCAGATCGGCATTGACCAGCGTCGCCACCAGCGCGGAGAGATTGTCGTTGTCGCCCACGCGGATTTCCTCGGTGGCGACCGCGTCGTTCTCGTTGACGATGGGCACGATGCGCTGTTCGAGCAGTGCGTTGAAGGCGTCGCGCGCGTTCAGATAGCGGTGACGGTTTTCGACGTCGCCGCGCGTCAACAGGATCTGCCCGACGCGCACGCTGTAAATGTCGAAAAGATGTTCCCAGACGCGCATCAGTTGGAGCTGGCCGACCGCGGCAAAGAGCTGCTTGCTGGTGATGGTGGCGGGCAGCGTCGGAAAGTTCAGATGCGCGCGACCCGCGGCCACCGCGCCGGAGGTGCAGACGATCACATCCTGCCCCTGTGCGTAGAGCGCGGCGCACTGGCGCGTAATCTCGACCATGCGCGCCTGGTCAAGATAACGGCCGCCGCCGGTGAGAATGCTGGTGCCCAGTTTGACGACGATACGCTTGTACATGGGGGAAAGTATAGCGGATGAGGGGGCGATCTGGTCAAACCATGAGTAGAAACTGAGCAGGGTTCGGCCTGGCGAAGCAGTGAGCGAACCCCATATACTGTAGACCTCGCTAGTACATACGGGCTAAAATACCTCAGTGGAACCCTATCTTGCCTACTGGCGTCGCCGAGAAACGGTTCGGCAAGCGCGCAGCGCACACCTCGCCGAGCAAGCGCGCGTCGAGGCAGAGCAGATTGCGACGATGCTGCGCAACCGTTTTGGCGCGCAGCGCGTGCTGCTCTTTGGCTCGCTGGCCCAGGGGCGCTTCGCCGCAACGTCCGATCTTGACCTGGCTGTCGCTGGCATCTCCCCAGCCGATTTCTTTCCCGCGCTGGCGCAAGCCGGCAAATTAAGCGATTTTCCGATCGACCTGAAACCCCTTGAGGCGCTGGCGCCTCATTTTTTAGAGGAAGTGCTACGCACCGGAGTGGATATCTGACATGAGCCAGTCTACGTCAAGTGTGGATGCGTTGCGCGAATGCCTGGCATTTCGCCACGTGCTGCATAACATGTACGGGTGCGAACTCGATCAGGTGCGCATTACGCAATTGGTCGACCGGTATCCCGCGGCTTGGCGACAAGTCGCAGCCGACATCCGCCAATTTGTAAATTGGCTGGAAGCCCTCGCCGATCAATTGGAGCAGCCCTGATCGCTATCCTCCCATCGCGCGGCGCCACAGCATTGCTGTCACCTATTGAATCCCACGTTTGAGATGGCGGCGTCTGGGCTGAGGTTGCGCAACGCTAAGGTGTGCACCGGCGGCAACCCCACCGATATCGCCGGCGCCGCCAGAAATGCTTCAGGGTAAGCCTCGATGTTGCGCGCATCGATCGTGAAAAAGCGGGTCTGCTGCGCGGCGCAGAGAGGCGCAAACTGGCTTTGCGTTACAAGGCGGATGTCCTGCAACTGCTCTATTGTTTGACCTCGCCTGGCCGAATGGTCGTGTGGTTGAGCAGACCCAGCAACCCGTCGTGTCGAAAGACGATGCGGGCGCGCTGCGCAGGGTTCTGCCGCCGTTCGAGCCGGCGCCAAAGCGGCGCCAACAGGCGCTCCTCGCCAAAGCCGCGTTGCGCCAATGCCATCTCCACCTGCATCAGCACGCGCGTCAGGAACTCCGGACTCGGTTGCGGCGCGTCCAACCCAAAGCGGATGACCTGCTGGTGATAGGTGCGCATCCGCGCCCAATAGTCGTCGCCAAGTTCGTGAACAATCAGCGCATGGATCGACGGCTCCGCCTCCACCAGCCCCAGATTGAGCGCAGCGACCGCCATTGTTTCCGTCCAGGGCTGCTGGCACGCCGGGCGAATTTCCAGCGTCCCGTACGCGGCGCGCAGCCGAGCGCTGTTCCAGATGTAATGCTCGTGAAACAAAAAAGCCGCATAGTCGGCGCCGTGTGCGCGCAGATACTCGGTGAAAGGGATCGAGCTGGGCACGATTTCGCCGTCCGCGCGCACGATCAGATAGGTGGCCTGGGCGATCGTCTCCACAAAGTCCGCCAGGTCGCGCATGGGCCGCGGCAACATGCCGTGACGGTGCTCGTTGGCGCGGATCGCGGCCATCACCCCTTCGCGCGCGCTGGCGTAGGGACTTTCGCGGCCCGCGTAGACCGGCGAGTTGGCGCACAGCGCGATGATGATCGGCGTGATCAGGCTGCCATAGTTGAGCATCTGCACCATCTCGCCGCGGCTGATCGCCACGTGAAGCTGGTCCGCCGCGGTCACGGTGTACCACAGCCACGGCTCCGCCATGGCGCGGTAGAGGCTAAAATAGCGCTGCTTGGGTGACATGATGCGCAGCCGCGGCGGGCTGAGCGGCTGTACGCCATAGCCGAGCACGCGCCAGCCCGCACGCGCCGCCGCGCTCACCAGATGCGCCACCGCGTCACCCATCAGCGTCTGCAGCTCAAAAAGATCGCGACAGGGGCGGGTGCTGATCTCGATCGTGCCCACGCCGACCTCGAGCGCGTAGGTATAATCCGGCCCCTTGAGACCGACGATGAAATCGCGCTGGCCCAGCCCACCCGGGCCATATTCCGGCTGCAACTGGCTGTTGGTCAGCAGCGTCTGCCAGAGCCACCGCGCGTTGACCGCCTCTCCCGTGGCCGACACAATGGGAAATTCCGCCTCGCGCCCCACAGTGCGCACCGCAGGGCGCGCCACCGGAAAGCCCGCGGCGAAGCGGTCGGCCAGTTCTGCAAAGATCGGCGCCAGACTGTGGTCGGTGACAAAGGTCATGGTTATCGCATCCGCTTGACGAGGTAAGGTAGTTTGCGAAAGTCCGGGCATACGGCGTGGGCGCGCGTGCGCTCACTGCCGCGGTCTACGATGCCGTTGTAGAGGATGGCGCGCATTCCCACCGCCAGCGGGCCGGCCACGTCGTTGCTTTCGCGGTCGCCGACGTGGGCGATCCTGGCCGCGGGCAGCCCCAGTTCGAGCGAGGCGCGGCGAAAGATGCGCGGCGAAGGCTTCGATTCGCCCACTTCGTCTGAAAAGAGCAGGAGGCTGAAGTATTGGAGCAACCCCTGCTGATAGAGCAGTTGACGCACCCCGCGCCCGGTGGTGTGGATCGTGTCCGAGATGATGCCCAGCGTGTATTGCGCGGCCAGTTCCGCCAGCGTGACGTGGATGTGCGGCGCAAAGTCGGGTGCAATCCGCACCTCCATGGTTTCGATCGCGCGCGCCAGTTCGTTGACCTCGCGCACCAGCGCCGCGTACTTGCCCGGCGGCGGCGTCAACCCCAGCGAGTCGTAGGCGTAGCTCAGGCGGCGGTGCACGCTCGGCGTCTGCTGGTGGTTGCGCCACTCCTCGCGGAAGCGCGCGTTGGCCTGGCGATACGCGTGCGCGGCCTCGTCCGGCTCGATGTGCGGATAGCGGCGCACGATGTGGTCGACAAAGAGCACGACGCGCTCGTCCGCCTTGGAAGGCAGCCCCATCTGCGCCCGCTTTGGCTCGTCCGAATCGTCGGCCGCGATCGTGTCCCAAAAATCAAAAGTCAGCGCTTGAATCATGAGGAGGGATGATACCATGCGCGCGGGGAATTGGGGAGGCAGGGAGACAGTAGGTCGGGCTATCAGCCCGACGGTTCGCGTCAAGACCCATACTCTGCCGCCACCCAATCCGTAGGTCGGGCTACCAGCCCGACGGTTCGCGTCAACCCTCAATATCTCGCGGTTGCCACCCAATCCGTAGGTCGGGCTACCAGCCCGACGGTTTGCGCCAACCCTCAATATCTCGCGGTTGCCACCCGATCCGCGACCATTCTTCTTGGCGTCTGGATGGCTTGGTGGGATAATCTCCCCATGCCTCCCACCCGCCACCTATCACTCACCCTGCGCTTTGAAATCCGCTGCACCGGTGGCGACCAATATCGCGTCGAACTGCACGATGGCTCTGCGGGCGGGCTGACGCATGACGCCGTCACCATCACCGCCGCGGAGGTGCGCAAATGGCGGGAACGCGGCCGCGTAGATCCCGACGCGGTGGGCGCGGCGCTGGCCGCCCGCATCTTCACGCCGAAAATCTCATCCTTTTTCCTGGAACGCCGCGGAGGCGCCATTTCCCGCCGCGTGCGCGTGGAACTGTGCATCCACGACGCCGACAATCCGCTGCACGGCCTGCCGTGGGAGCTGATGTACGGCCCCGCCATTGACGCCACGCCCCTTCCGCTCGCCGCGGACGAGGCGACGCCCTTCACCCGTTTCGACGCGTTGCAGGCCACGCTGGCCCCACCGTTGCCGCGACGACCGCTGCGCCTGCTCGTCGTCGTCGCCAACCCGTGGGAGCGAATCGAAGAGGGCATGGGCCCCGTGGCGGTCGAGCCGCTGCTGCGCGACCTGCTTGCCGGCCTGACCCAGCACAGCCGCGCGGGCCGCGTCCAGGTGACGGTGCTGCCCGGCGTGACCGAGCTGTCCGCCGACCTGGACGCGGCGCTGCAAAACGCCGGCTGGACGCTGGCGCGCGGCGCGGCCAGCCTCGACACGCTGCAGCGGCTGGCCGAGGCGTGCGACCTGCTCTATCTCACCGCGCACGGCCGCGACGACGGGCTGCTGCTCGAAACGGACGCCGGCGCCACCGAGCCGGTGGAGGCCGCCGCCATCGCCGACAGGCTGAGCGGGGCCGCTCACAAACCACACCTGATCTTCCTTGCCGCCTGTTTCAGCGGGCAGCGCGACGGCGGCGACGCTTTTGCCAGCGTGGGGCCACGGCTGCACGCGGCCGGCGTCCCCGCGGTCGTCGCCATGCAGGACGCGGTGGCGATGGACGTCGCGCGGCGGCTCGCCGCGGATTTCTTCGACGCGCTGCTCGACCCCGCGCGCGGCGACGGGCAGGTTGACGTTGCGCTCAACCGGGCGCGGCGGCTGCTCTACGACCGCAAAACGCCGGTGTGGGCGCCGCCGGTGCTCTTCTGCCGGCTGGCGGCGGGGTCGTTGTTTGCCGCCGCTGCCCCTTCAGCGCATCCATTGCCCACACCGCCACTGCCGCCTGAGATGCTGGTTGGCCGCACGCGCTTTCTGCACGAGCTGGCCGCCGAACTGCCCACAGTGGCGCGCCTGGCGTTGCGTGGCCCGGCCGGCATCGGCAAGACCGCGTTGGCGTTGGCATTGGCGAACCACCCCGCCGTGGTCGATGCGTTTCCCGACGGCCGCGCCTGGAGTGCGCTCGGCCCGCGGCCAGACCTCTTCACCACCCTCAAACAACTGGCGGCTGAAGTTGGCGCCGACCCCGCCGCGCTGCAGAGCGTAGACGAATGCGCCGCGCTGGTGCGTCGCACCACGACGGGCAAGCGCTGGCTGTTGGTGATCGACGATGTGTGGGCCGCGGCCGATGCCCTGCCCCTGCTCGCTGCCTGCGGCGACGGCGCGTGCGCCCTGATCACGACGCGTTCGGCGCAGGTCGCCGACGACCTGCGCGCCGGCAACCACGAAGTCTATGTCCTGTCGCGCGGCGACGCCGTCGAGATGTTGTCCAGGGCCGGGAGCGAAGCGCGCCGCGCGGTGGACGCCGACCCTGCGGGGGCCGCGACGCTCGCGGCCGCGCTGGGCGATCTACCGCTGGCGCTGCATGTGGCCGGACGCCAGCTCAACCGTCAAGCACGGGCGGATGGCGCCCGCCACGCGGTGCAGCACCTGCACCGCCAGCTTCATCACCTGTTGGAGTGGCCTGCCGCGCTGCCGCGCCTGGGCATCCTCGCCGAGAACCCATCACTGGGCGCGGTCTTGCAGTTGAGTTACGCCGCGCTGTCTGATGGGCCACAAGCTGCGTTTCGCCGTTCGGCCATCTTTGGCCCACAGCCGCTCGATTTCGACGCGGCCGCGCTGCACGCGGTGTGTGCGAGTGAGGCCGAAGCCGCGGCCGAGATGCGTGCGACGCTGGTCGATTGTGGCTTGCTCACGCGGCTGGAAGCGACCCCTGCCGGCGGCCACTCTAGCGAAGTGCGTTTTACCCTGCATCAGGTTGTCCACGCCTATGCCCGATCCTTGCTGGCGCTGAATGACGACGAGGCGCGCGCGGCCGGCCTGGCGCACGCGGCGCACTATGCCGGCGTGGTGGCCGAATATGACGCTGCCATCGCCCGTGGGGTCATGACCTATGATCGCCCGTGGGAGTGGGAACAGGTGGCGAATGCGGTGGCCTGGTTGGCGTCGCGCCTTGCCACTGACGCGGAGGCCGCCGCTGCCCTGCTGACCTTTGCGCGTACCTGGCGCAATGTCCTCACCAACAATTATGATCCGCGGCGCGTCACCTGGGTGGCGCTGGCGGTGGACGCAGCCACTGTCCTCGACAATGTGTGGGATCAGGCGAACACGCTCAAGGCGCAGGGCGACGTGTACGGCTTTCTCAAGCGCAACGACGAGGCGTTGGGGGTGTATGCGGAGGCGCTGGGTCTGTTCCGGCAGGTGGGTTCTCGCCTGGGCGAGGCGAACACGCTCAAGGCGCAGGGACAGCTCGCGCTGGCAGCCGGCGCGGCCGAGCAGGCGTTTGCGCTGTTGGCGCGCGCCCGCGCCTTGTATCTGGCGGTTGGCGACCGCGTGGGGCCGGCCAACCTGGGGATCACGTTGGCCGCGTACGCGGCTGAGCGCGGCGATCTGACCGCCGCCATCGATTATCTACAGCCCGCTGCCGACTTCTGTCGTGAGATCGGCCATCCCTTGTACGCGACGCTTCAGGCGCGCATCGAGGGCTGGCGCGCGCAATTGGCGCCGTAAGACACAACAGCGGATGCGAGGAAACAACGGATTTGCCCTGCTGTCTAACGGGCTGATCTTGCTCTAGCGTTGTCTGCTCTTAATCCGTTGTTTCCCTGAATCCGTTGTAGTGCTTGAACGCAAAGACACAACAGCGGATGCGAGGAAACAACGGATTTGCCCTGCTGTCTAACGGGCTGATCTTGCTCTAGTGTTGTCACAGACAACGTCTCCGGCGCGCCGCAGACATTGTCCACAGCGCAAATGGGGGGGCGACGCGCCAGGCGCTTTACCTGCTCTTGCCCTGGCGATAGACAAAATCCGCTGTTTCCCTGCATCCGTTGTCGTGATTAGAACGCAAGGTCCACTCATGCACCCACCACACACCATCCGCACCGCGCTGATCGGGCTGGGCAATGTCAACCGCAACTTTCTGCGCATCCTGGAAATGAAGCACGCGGCGCTGGCGCGGCGCTATGGGCTGGCCTTTGTGGTCGTCTGCGTGGCGGACAGCAGCGGCGTGGCCGTTGCGGCAAACGGTTTCGACCCCGCGGCGACGCGCCACTTCAAGGAAGCGGGCGGCCGCGTCTGCGACCTGCCGGGCTCTGTCGCGGGCGCAGCGCCGGCCGCGGTGCTGGCGACGCTGGCCTGCGACCTGGTGCTGGAAGCCTCGCCCGTCAACCTCACCACCGGCGAGCCGGGGCTGAGCGTGGCGCGCGCCGCGCTTCAACGCGGCATCGCGGTGGTGCTGGCGAACAAGGGGCCGCTGGTGCTGGCCTATTGCGAACTGCACGAGATCGCCGCGGCCAGCGGTGCGGGGCTGGCCTTCAGCGCCACCGTCTGCGGCGCGCTGCCGGTGATCAACATCGGTCGCCGTGACCTCATCGCCGCGGAGGTGCTCAGCCTGCGCGGCATCTTCAACGCGACGACCAATTTCATCCTGACGGAGATGGCGGCGGGGCGCGGCTACGCGGACGCACTGGCCGAGGCGCAGCGCCGCGGCATCGCCGAAACCGACCCCACGCTCGACGTGGCGGGCTGGGACGCGGCCAACAAGCTGGTGATCGTCGCCAATAGCATGTTGGGGAGTGGGTTGGCGCGCGCCGTCACGCTGGCCGACGTCGCGGTGACGGGCATCACCGGCGTGACCGCGGCGCACCTGGCGCACGCGGCCGCGCAGGGCGCCACGATCAAGCTGCTCGCGACCGCTGAACGCACCACCGATCACACGGGCGCCGGCTATGCGCTGACGGTTGCGCCCACGCTGGTGGCCGCGGACAGCTTCCTGGGCCAGTGCCACGGCTGGGAGATGGGCGTGGAGATCGAGAGCGACCTGTACGGGCGTATGTATCACAAAATCTGGGAGCGCGAGCCGCTCCCCACGGCCGCGGCCATGCTGCGCGATGCGGTCAATTTATGGACGCGCGGCGGCTCACCTGCATGGCCAGGATGAGCTGCACCAGATTGGTGAGATAGTGCGCGACCAGCGGCGCCAGCAGGCTGTGCGCGTAGAAAAAGAGCGCGCCCAGCACAAGGCTCGCCAGCCCGGCGCCGGCCATGCCCACGGGGCCTTGCGGCAGATGCAGCGCGCCGAAGAGGATGCTCCCGCCGATCAGCAGCAGATACACCGGCAGGATCGGCGTCAACCCGCCCAGCAGCAGGCTGCGAAAGAGCAGCTCTTCGAGCATCACCACCGGCGCCAACGCCAGCAGCACCAGCCAGAATTCCGCGCGGCTGTGCGGCGTGATCAGGGCCGCGAATTGCGCGTTGTAGAGGCGCGTCCCGGCCAGGCGCTGCGCCCCCCGCGACAGTGCGTAAAGGCTCAGCCCCAGCCCCAGCCCCACCCCCATGCCCAGCGCGAGTTGCCGCAGCGGGCGAGGCAGGGTCCAGCCAAGCGTGGCCCAACTGAGCTGGCTCAGCACGCCCAACCCGAGGCACAGGCCGATCAGCGCAAGCCGCAGCACGACGTCGCCGCGCTGGAGCAGCGGATTGCCCGGCGGCTGCCAGCGCCGGAGCAGCACGGCGGTCGCCACTGTGGAGTAGCCTATCAAGGCGGTCAGCGCCGCTGTCCCGATGACGAAAAGCGCATAGTGCATCGTCCAAGCATCTCATTTCCGCTACTTTGTCGCTTTCGACAAGCCGTGATATAGTGTCTCACAAACGAGAAGATACCATCTTCTCTGGGCGGGAACAAAGGCGTTCTCGCCCTTTTTCTTTTCTGCAAAAAACTTTTCGCCATAAAACTTTCTGCAACAGAACGTCAACAGCTTTGCAACGCATGGCTCTATACTGAAGAAACGCCCGTTCCCGGCGCGCACCGATCCTGCCCCGATTTCCAGGGGACGGAAAGGACGCGATAGAATGACATTTGTCCCTACATTTTCTGTAGATCGGGGCGCATAGTGTCAAACAGACATTTTTTAACCCTTTGATTGCTGGATGCGGCGTCAGATTATTTTTGACAGACCCAACAGGAGGTCAAAACGTGAAAGTAGTAGTGCTCGTTAAACAAACGCCGGACACGGCCGAACTGCCCAAAGTGTCGGCCGACGATGTCCGCAGCGGCAAGGTCAAGGCCACCATGGTGATCAACCCGTGGGACGAGTTTGCCGCGGAGGAAGCCCTGCTTTTGGGAGACCGCTACGATGTCGATACTGTTGCCATCAGCATGGGTTCGCCGGATGCCGTCGATGCGCTGAAACACGCGTTGGCGATGGGCGTCGGCGCGGCTTCGCTGGTCGATAACAGCGACGTCACCGGCGGCGACATGTGGACCACGGCCGCGGCGTTGGCCGCGGCGGTCAAAGCCGAAGGCGCGGACCTGGTGATCACCGGCAAGCAGAGCGTCGACGACAACAGCGGCGCGGTTTATGCCGGCGTCGCGGTCAAGTTGGGCTGGCCGCTGGTCAGCGCCGTGACCAAGGTCGTCGACGCGGCGAATGGCCAGCTCACGGTCGAGCGCATGGTCGAAGGCGCGCAGGAAACCGTCAGCGTCCCCCTGCCCGCCGTCATCAGCGTCGGCAAAGAGATCAACGAACCGCGCTATCCCAGCTTTATGGGGATTCGCAAGGCCAGCAAGGCCACCATCCCCGCCACGCCGGCCGCCAGCCTGGGCATCGCGCCTGGCAGCGGCAAGACTCAGTGGACCAACATCCGCAAACCGGAAGAACGCAAGACCGAATGCGTCATGATCGATGGCGCCACTGTTGAAGAAAAAGCCGCTAAGCTGGCCGACGCGTTGATGGCCGAAAAGGTGATATAGGAGAAGCACCCATGTCTGTATTGGTTTGGATTGAACAAAGCAACAGTAGCCCGGTCGGCAGCTCCTTTGAAGTGCTCGGCAAGGCGCGTGAGATCGCCGGCGCGCTGGGCACGCAGAGCGTGGCTGTGCTGATCGGTGCGGACGCCGCGGCCGCGGAAACGGTGCGCACCTACGGCGCCGATACGGTATTGACGGTGTCAAGCCCTGTGCTGGCCAATTATCGCCTGAGCGCGTACGTCAAGGCGTTGCGCAAAGCGGTCGAAGCGGCCGGCGCTACGGTCGTGCTGATGGCGGCCACGGTGCGCGGGCGTGAAGTCGCCGCGGTGCTGGGCAGCGAATTGGACGCCGGATACGCGCCGGACGCCGTTGACCTGCGCGTGGATGATGGCAAGCTGGTGGCGGTGCGCTCGGTCTACTCCAACAATATCCTGGCCGACGTCACGTTCAACAGCCCGGTGCAGGTCGTCAGCGTCCGCCAACGCTCCTTCCCGATGCCGGAGCCGGGTGCGGCCAGCGGCGAAGTCAAGGCGGTGGACGCAGGCTTGAGCGAAAGCGATGTCCTGGAGAAGCTCGTCGAAATCAAGTCAACCGACACCGGCGAGGTCAGCCTGACCGACGCGTCGATCATCGTATCGGGCGGGCGCGGCGTTTCTGCAGACCCGGCCAAAGGCTTCGAGTTGGTGGTGCAACTGGCGAGCGCGCTCGGCGCGGCCGTCGGCGCCAGCCGCGCGGCGGTCGATGCGGGCTATATTCCCTACAAGCATCAGGTGGGTCAGACGGGCAAGACCGTCAAGCCCGACCTCTATATTGCAGCCGGCATCAGCGGTGCGATTCAGCATCTGGCCGGCATGGGCGGCAGCAAGCTCATCGTCGCCATCAACAAAGACGGCGAAGCGCCCATCTTCGAGAAGGCGAACTACGGTATTGTCGGCGATCTCTATCAGGTGTTGCCGGCGCTGACCGCCGAGTTCAAGAAGCGCCTGGGCAAGTAAGTCGCTTTATTCTGCTAAAAAGGAGGGGGCGAGATTATCTCGCCCCCTCCTTTTTAGCAGAACACGAATGGTGCACAGCTTTAGGGCGCAACCAGCGGTGAAATCGCTTTTCTCTGCGCACCTCTGCATCTCCGCGACTCTGCGTCAAGCCGTTTTTAAGTTGCTACTCGAATTTTTCACGCTGCATCGTGACAATATAGAGCACGATGATGGCGGGCAGCAGCGCGCCAAAGAGCAGGAAGAGATCGCCGCTTGCCAACACCGCGACAACTGCGGCGCCAATCGCGGCCAGGCCGTAGAGATAAATGCCCCAGCGTTTCCAGTACCACATGGCAATTGCCGCCACCACATCCGCCACGCTGGAGAGCAGCATGACCCAGACGGCGACGTTGCCCAGGTTGCGCTCGACGTCAGGACGCACCGTCCAGAAGATCGCGGTCATCAAGAAGCCGTGGAGCAGAACGATAACCAGGGCAATAGTGAGCAATGTGTTGCGGTGTTTGCGGGCAGGGAGTTGCTTGGTCTGTTTTGACATAATTTCTCCAAAGAAGCGTTTATAAAGCTGGAATGGGCGTTGGCTGCGTTGTGCAGATGACGATCTCAGTATACCAGAGCGCGTCGATTGTAGGCGGTTGCAGCAGGGTAGTTCACAATACCAACTGTTCCAGCAGCGCCAACGTCAGCCGCTTGGTCTCCAACTGCACGGGCTGCTCGTCCAGCACCGGGCCGATGCAGGCAGGGCAGCCGCGCGCACAGGAGCAGCCGCGCACGATTGCATGGGCCGCGGCAAGGAGTTGCTCGTGCAGTTCGTAGAGCAGGGCGCTAAAGCCTAAGCCGGCCGGGATGCGCTCGTAGAGATAGACGCGCGGCCTGAGGTCTACTGGCCGTCCGTCGTCAGGCGGCGACGCGGCGGCAGGTGAACCATAGAAATCGACATCCTGCCCGGCGCGGTGCGATCTTCCCGGTGCGCGTGCGCCAGTTGAACGCGCACCGATCGCGACGCCGCGCGCCACGTATACGCCCAGGTCGGAGCGGTCGCACATCAGGTGCAGCGGCGTGAGGTTGCCCAGCACATAGGCCAGCCCATCCAAACCGGTGGCCAGGCGCCCCGCCGTCTCCAGCCGCCGATGACACGCCCGGCAGAGCAGCATCAGGTTCTCCAGCCGGTTCGCCATCAGGTAAAAATCGTTCAGTCCCGGCACATAGCCGTAAATGCGGAACGGGATCTTGTGGTGCACGTCATGTTCGCGGCCGGGCGGCTCGGCTGCGCCGCACGCGCTGCACCGGTAGTGATCGCGCGCGCGCACCGCCGCGCGCTGCGCCTGCCAGTTGAGGCCGTAGTCGTTGACCGAATCGAACCAGAGGCCGGCCGCCTCCAGCGCCTGTTGCACTTCCGGCGCGATCTCGCACCAGTACGCGCTGGTCTCCAGCGTGCGTCGTGCGTACTCCAGCGGATAGACGCCGAGCGTTTCGTGCGTCACGCGCTTGATGCGCCGGTAGCCGACCACCTGGGAATGAACGGCGACGTCACCGTGTGCGGCCACGCTGTGCGCGGCCGTGCGCGCCGCATGGCAGACAAGCGGCTCCACTGCGGATTCGCCGATCGCCTCGGTGTAGTAGTCCACATCGACGGCTGTCACGTCGGCGTGCAGCGCGTCCAAATCGAGCCGGCGCACCAGATAGCTCTGGCCTTCGTGCAGATAGATGGCGCCGTCATGCACCAACACCTGCGCACTCGCCTGATCCACCTCCCCAATCACCTGCACCCTTGTCTCCTCCTCTCCTTGTCTCTTTGTCTCCCCCTCTCCCCCTCTCTGCCCCGCGTAAGTACGTACAGACTGCACCGTGACGCTGTCCGCCCCCGCGCTGCGCAAGCTCACCTGTCGCGCGGGATGGCTGGCGCCACTCCAGAAGAAGAGATCGCCGTGCCGGTGCACTTCGCCCTGTTCTTGCAGCAGCGCGAGCACATCGCCCGTGTGCGGGCTGGCGCCAAATCTCTCGTGGGCGCCAACAGGAAGTTCGGACGCGGCGCAGCGCACGTGGTCGACCAGCAGCATCAGGTTGTCGGGGTTGATCAGCGCGTGCTCCGGCGACTGCTCGAAGAGAAACTCGGCGTGCTGGATGACATATTGGTCGAGCAACCCGGCGGTGGCGACCAGCATGGCGACCGCGGCGTCGGTCGTGCGGCCGGCGCGCCCGATCTGCTGCCAGGTGCTGGCGATGCTGCCCGGATAGCCGCAGAGGATCGCGGCTTCCAGCCCGCCGATGTCGATGCCCAGTTCGAGCGCGTTGGTCGCCACTACGCCGCGCACCGCGCCGCTGCGCAGACCGGCTTCGATCGCGCGCCGCTCGGTGGGCAGATAGCCGCCTCGATAGCCGCGCACGAGTTCGGCGCCTGCTGTGCGACTTTCCCCCGGCTTCGATGGGTCTGTCGCCTCCCCTTCCGGCTGATCCCACGCGGACTGACGGCGGCGCAACAAACCGGCGCGCAGATAGGTCAGCAGCAGTTCGGTGGTCAGCCGCGAGCGGCCAAAGACGATCGTCTGTAGATCGGCCGCGATACAGTCGGCGGCCAGGTCCGCGGCCTCCAGCGTGGCCGCGCGGCGAATGCCCTTCTCGGCATCGACCAGCGGCGTGTTGAGCAGGATCACGTGCTTTTCCCCGCGTGGCGCGCCCGAACGATCGACCACCTGCACGGGCTGCTCGATCAGCCGTTCGGCAAGCTGGACGGGGTTGGCGATGGTGGCGCTCGTGCAGAGAAAGTGCGGCGCGCTGCCGTAATGGCGGCAGAGACGTTGGAGGCGGCGCAGCACATTGGCGACATGGCTGCCAAAGACCCCGCGATAGACATGCATCTCGTCGACCACGACCCAGCGCAGACCGGCCAGAAAATCGGCCCACTGCGTGTGGTTGGGGAGAATCCCTACGTGCAGCATGTCCGGGTTGGTAAGCAACAAACGGCTGTGCTTGCGGATGCGGCTGCGCTGTGCGGAAGGAGTGTCGCCGTCATAGGCGGCGATTGTCCCGGCGATGGCCGGCGCAAAGGAGCCGTCTCCGGCGCCCTGATCGACCGTGGCGGCCAGGCGGTTCAATTCGGCCAGTTGGTCGTGAGCAAGCGCCTTGGTGGGAAAGAGATAGAGTGCACGCGCAGTGGGTTCCGTCAATAAAGCGTGCATAACGGGCAGATTATAGCAGAGCGTCTTGCCGCTGGCGGTCGGCGTCACGACCGCGACATTCCTCCCCTGCAACGCCGCGGCGACTGTCTCTGCCTGATGCTGGTAGAGTTGGTCGATGCCACGCAGTGCCAACGCCGCCGGGAGCGCGGGGTGCAAGCCGGTGGGCAGCGGCGCGTAGCGGGCGGCCTGGCCCGGCACGGTGCGCCACGCCGCGACCTTGCTCATAAAGCGCGCGTCCGCACGCAGTTGCCGCAGAAGTTCGTTGATGGTCATCACAAGGCGGCTGTTATACAGCAAAGATCAGGGAGCAAGACGCTCGCGCAGCCAAGCGGCGTCTGGTTGCCGGCAGTAGCGCAGGCGGTCGTGCAGGCGATTGACGCCGCCTTGCCAGAACTCGAATTGTTCGGGAACGAGCCGGTAGCCGCCCCAAAAGGGTGGCCGATCCGGGTGCTTGTCACGATATTCCGCCTGAAGTTCGCCAAGGCGCGTGTCCAGCACCGCACGGTTGGGGATCACTTTGCTCTGTTGTGAAACCCAGGCGCCCAGGCGGCTGCCCAGGGGCCGGCTGTAGTAATACTCGTCGGATACGGCGGCGGGCAATTTCTCGATGGCGCCTTCGATACGCACCTGGCGCTCCAACGGCTCCCACCAGAAGAGCAGGGAGGCAAAAGGATTGATCGCCAGTTCGCGTCCTTTGTGGCTGTGATAGTTGGTGAAAAAAGTGAAACCAGTGCGGTCCACCCCTTTGAGCAGCACCATGCGGATCGAGGGCCTGCCGTTGGGCGTCGCCGTCGCCAGCGCCATGGCGTTTGGCTCATGGATGGCGCTTTCGCCGGCCAGTTGCAGCCATCTTTCAAAGAGCGCAAAAGGATCGGCCCCGGCGTTCTCCTCCGAGAGATGGTCGTATTGATATTCTTTGCGGAAATTTGTCATATTTGTAGACATCGTGCGTCCTTTCCCGGACTACGAAGGCAGATAGAATGGAGGTTCGTCAGTCAGAGTGCAGCATACGCCGCTTGGGGAAAATCGTCCATAAGCGATGTTACTGTTAGGCTGCAACCAGTGACTGTCGCCTCTTGTTTACGTAAATTTGACGCCCTCTGTTTGGGCTGTCCTTTTGACAATGCTACAATGCACCGCTATGCGCGCCCTGGTAATCAGCGATAAAGTAGAACCGATCTTATACAGCGCCGGCATCAATCGGCATGTCGGCAAGATCGATCTGGTGCTCAGTTGCGGCGATCTACCCCATTATTACGTCGAATATGTGATGACGATGATGGGGCGTCCCACTTACTTTGTGCATGGCAATCACGCGCGCGAAGTGGAATATCACAGCGGCAGCGGCGATGAGTGGCGCGCGGTAAGCGAGCCGATGGGGGGCGTCAACCTGCATGAACGCACGGTGCGTGAGGATTCACTCCTGCTGGCTGGCTTGGAAGGGTCGATTCGCTACAACAGTTCGCCCCTCTTTCAATACACCGACACGGAAATGATGTTCAAAATCCTACGCATGGCGCCGCGGCTGGTGCTGAATCGCGCACGTTACGGCCGCTATCTCGACGTGTTGGTCGCGCATTCGCCGCCGTGGGGCATCCACGACCAGCCAGATCGACCGCATCAGGGATTCAAGAGTTTTTTGACCTTTATGCAATGGTTTCGTCCGCGTTATCTGCTGCACGGTCATATCCACCTGTACCGGCGCGATGTGGTTACACAGACGCGCTACTTGGAGACGGAGGTCATCAACGTCTATCCCTACCGAATTTTAGAATTGGAGCCAAAGATATAATGTCCAATCGTTTGACGTGGCAGGAGCACTGCCGCGCCGAAGCGCAAGCGAGCGCAGACGCGGAGGCGCGGGCGCGGCTTGGCTTGACAGGCGACGAACCTATCCCGTTCAGCCACCGGTGGGAACATGTGCAGCGCGTGGTGCAGATGGCATTGTGGCTTGCAGACAAAACCGACGCCGACCGCGACATTGTGGAGGCCGCGGCGTGGCTGCATGACATCTGCAAAAGCGAGCCAAATCATGGCAAGGCGGGCGCGGCCGCGGCCGAAGCGTTGCTGAGCGTCACAGATTTTCCACCGGAGAAGATCCCGGCGGTGGCCGACGCCATCGCTAGCCATGTAGGTCTAACCCGGCCATCAGACGCTGCGGCGATGGAGCCGCTTGAGACCGCGGTGTTATGGGACGCGGATAAATTGACCAAGCTGGGCGTCAATGTGCTGGCGTACAACCTGAGCCTGCACCAGTTTGACGGCATGACGTTGACCGAGCGGCGCCAAGAGTTGTCGAAATTTACGCGCAAGGTGCTGAGTAAAACGGTCAAGAGTATGAATACTGCGCCGGCGAGCTATCTTGCCCAGGAGCGATACCAGGCAATGAGCTGGTTTTTAGAACTGTGGGAAAGCGAAGAAAAATTGTGAAATATCATCTGGTTACATTGGGGTGCCCCAAAAATAAAGTCGACAGCGACGGCATTGAAATGCTGCTGCGCGACGCCAACTATCGGCCCACCGACCGTCAACAGGACGCCGATGTGCTGATCGTCAACACGTGCGGCTTTCTGGAAACGGCCAAAGAGGAGTCGATCGGCGTACTGCAGGAGTTGGGCCGGCGCAAGCGTAAGCATCAGTTGCTGGTGGCGGCGGGCTGCCTGGTGCAACGCAACGGCGCCGAAGTGATCGAGCGCGTGCCAAAAGTCGACGGGCTGCTCGGCACGCGGCGCTGGATGGACGTGCTGGATCTGATCGGCCAGATGCGCAGCGGCAAGGCGCGCCGCCGTCTCGAACGGTACACCCTGCTGGGCGAGGCGGAAAATGACGACGCCTCTGCGTGGCTGGGCGACAAGCGCGTCCCGGCGCTGTTGGGCGACCCATCCCAGGCGTTCACCGCGGCGACGCCGCGCCCGCCCGTCGTGGCCGGCAGCGCTTACCTCAAGATTTCTGACGGCTGCAACGCGCCGTGTGCGTTCTGCACTATCCCTTCCTTCAAAGGCAAATTGCGCAGCCGCCCGTTGGAAGCCATTGTCGACGAGGCGAGCGCGCTGGTGACAGCCGGCGCGCGCGAACTGGTCATCGTCGCCCAGGACACCACGGACTATGGCCGCGATTGGGGCGAGCCGAACAGCCTGCCGCGGTTGCTCTCGGCCCTCTGCAACCGCACCGACGCGCGGCTGCGCTGGGTGCGGCTGCTGTACGCCTATCCCGGCCACGTGAGCGATGAATTGATCGAAGTGATGGCGACGCAACCCAAGATCGCGCCCTATCTTGACATGCCGCTCCAGCACGGCGACCCGCGCACCTTGCGCCGCATGCACCGGCCCAGCAAACTGGAGATGGTCTATGATCACGTGAGCAAGCTGCGCGCGGCCATGCCGGACATTGCGCTGCGCACCACCTTTATTGTGGGCTATCCTGGGGAGACCGAAGAAGAGTTTCAGGGGCTGCTCGACTTTGCCAGGGCAATCGAGTTCGACAAGGTGGGCGCGTTCCCCTTCAGCCCGGAGCCGGGCACACCCTCCGCAGCCTTGCCCGATCAGGTGCCTGACGAGGTCAAGCAGGCGCGTTACGCGCGGTTGATGGAGTTGCAGCAACCCATCAGCCTGCGCAAGAACCAGGCGCAGGTGGGCAGAGTGCTAGAGGTGCTGGTCGAAGGAGAGGGTCGGGTCGAGGGCAGTGGCGAACCGTTGCTGCTGGCGCGCTCTTACCGGGATGCACCCGAGATCGATGGGTTGGTGCTCGTGCCCGGCGTGCGCGGCGCGCCGATCGGCGAGATGATGCAGGTGCATATCAATGGCGCCATGGAGTACGATCTCGTCGGCGAGCCGCTGGTTGGGGAAGTTTTTTCCAGCAAACGACCGAATCGCGCCCCAATTTCCCTGGGCTAGATCCGAATTGCGCTTGCAATAAACAATGTGTGATAAAAGCCGAGTCTCTTCAAGAGACTCGGCTTTTAGACTTTGATCTTATCTGCGCTTCAGTTCAGGCTTGGCATGGCAGCGTCGGCGAATTCAAACCGGTAGCCATAGCCGCGGTCGTTATGAATGTAACGCGGGTTGTTGGGGTCCAGCTCGATCTTACGGCGAAGATGCCACACATAGCGGCGCACATAACCAATGTCCTCCAGATATTGCTCGCCCCACGCCTGGCGCACCAACTCTTCCTGCGTGATGACACGGCCTGCTTGACGGATCAACACGGCGAGCAGCTTGAACTCGGTCGGCGTCAGGTGGATCAGCTCGCCGCCGCGCCAGACGCGCTTGTCGGTCAAGTCGATAGTCAATTCGCCATAGATCTCGACGGATTGTACGGCCTCGGTGCGGCTGACGCGGTTGAGAACCGCGGTGATGCGCGCCGTAAGTTCGGCGAAGGAGAATGGCTTGGCAACATAGTCATCGGCGCCCAGCGCAAACCCACGCAACACATTCTCCTCTTCCGTCTGTGCCGTCACCATCAGTACAGGCACTGTAGACAGTTCGCGAATCCGCGCCAATACATACCAGCCGTCGCGCACCGGCATCGAGACATCCAGCACGACCAGCGCCGGCTGATAAGCATGAACCATGCGCACTCCTTCGGCGCCGTTGTGCGCGATCCGCACGGCATACCCGCGCTTACCCAGATAATTGCCGAGAAGTTCGGTTAAATTAGCGTCATCATCGATCAGGAGTAAATCAATCATGTTCTGGCGTCTCCTGGGCCACCGGAAGCATGATGGTGAAACAAGCCCCCGGAAAGTGTGCGTCATCATGAACTGGTGATGTTAACGTCAAACATCCCCCTTGCGCTGCGGTCAAGGTGTGTGCAAAGAAAAGCCCAAGACCCCAGCCGGGAGTGACGCCGCCCTCTTTGGACTTGACACGATAAAAGCGGTCGAAGATATGTGCTTGCGCTTCAGCCGCGATGCCTGGGCCGTGGTCGGTGACAGCAATCTGGACAAATCCTGGTCTGGCAGTGGACTTGCAGACGCTGATCTTGACCGGGCTGTCGGGCGGTGTGTACTTTTCGACATTCACCAGAATATTGCGCACTATTTCTTCCACATAAATTTCATCCGCCCACACCGGAGGCGTCTGCGCCTCCATATGCCAGATGATAGGACGGTCCGTGTGACCGAGCGAGGAGGCGACGCTGCGCGCCAGCATCGGTTTGACCGCGATCAGACCCGGGTTGAATTTGATCTTGCCTGCCTCCAGGCGTGACAAATCAAGAATGGTGCGCACAAAATTCGTCAGGCGGGCGCTTTCGGAGGCCATGACCTGGAGCACGCGGCGGGATTGTTCCGAAAGCTCATGTTGTGAATGGAGCGTCATCTCGATCGCGCCATTCAGGTTGGTGAGCGGCGCACGCAATTCATGACTGACCAGCGCCACGAAATCGGACTTCATTTGATCCAGCTTTTTTAGATCGCTGTTCATCCCTGCCAGTTCAACGTTGGCGCGCGCAAGCTCTTCATTGCGCAGCGCCAACATGGCGGTGCGTTCCGCCACTTGCTTCTCCAGCCCTTGATTGAGCGCAGCCATCTGCTTGTTGGCGAGGTTCAGCTTTTGCAGCAGGATGCCGACATACGAGACCCACGTGAAAACCAGGATCGGCCCCAACACGCCGAAGATCAGGATCTCGCCGAGCAACTGGAGGTTGAGCCGGGTGATCTCCGTCCAATGCTCGTAAACTTCAAAGCCGTTGGCGACGACAAATAATAAGAGAGGCAACACCACGCGCAGAATATTGACATGGCGCAGGTACCGATCCCCAGGCGCTTGAATCAGAATTCTCCCACGCTCCTTGTCAAAAACGTTGTTGGAGTGGTGGTCAATCGGCGGCTGTTTTGGAGGTGCAAGTGGGGGCGCCAGGTTCTCAATCATTTTTTACGCTTTCGTAAATTCGTTTGGGTATCCGTGGGCAGATTATAGCAAATGTTTAGCTGACGTTAGCTTGCAAAACGCTGACATTTTGACACAATCGCGACATTATCCAAACACAAAATTGACTTCGCACCGCCGAAAATCATGCTACCCTTGCCTAGCAATACCATAGGGAACACGACCACCCTGTCACTCAAGGAGGACGCATGTCAAAACAGAAATGGTGGATGTCCACCCGACGCCTGCGCAGTGTGCGACGCATTGTTCACACACTTGTTCAGGCATCGCTCGCCCTCATTATCGTACTTTTGCCGCTGTTGACGCCTGCTGCACCGGCAGCCATCGCCGCACCGGCGTCATCCGCGCTTGTTGCGCCCACGCAGCAGACCACCACCACGGTGTTGTCGCTGAATGTCGTGAGCGCGCGCACGGAGCCCGACGCACCGGGCGGCCCTGTCCAAGAGGGGCAGGAAATTCCGGTCTATCGTTATCTGATCAACGAAGATAACACCGGCGCCCCCACGCAGCCGCGTGAGCCTTCCTGTGCACCCAGCGACCCGGCCTATCCCAGCAATTGTGACTGGCCGTCGTTGCGTGAAGTGCCGGGTGCGGCGCCGATCGCCACCCAAGGCACGCAGGCCGACTTTGCCAATGGCGGCGTTGATCTGCCACCGGGCAAATATCTCATTTCGGTGCTGGCCGAAGGCTACAAGCTCGGCGGTGAACATTTTACGGCGCCGCTCACCGGGCCGGTGACGGTGCGGTTGCACCCGGATCCACTGCCAACCGCCACGATGCGCGTCAAGGTCTTTGAGGACATTTCATCGGTCAACGGGCAATTTGACGCGCCGGCTGAAGGCGGCCTTCCTGGCTTCCGCGCCACGATCAACGATACGCTCGGCCAGGTCTCCGTTGACATGTTCGGCAACCCGCTGTGTACGACTTACGATGCGGCTGGCGAACCAAACGGCCGCACCGATTGTCTCATCAGCGACGCCAATGGCGACATCGTCATTCCTAACCTCGGCCCCCTCCGCTATGACGTGTTCGTCACCCCACCGGATGGAACCGACTGGACCGAAACCACTACGTTGGAAGGCTCGCCCAGTTGGGACACCTGGCTGCAGGAAGGCGGCACGGGTCTTGACAATGAATTTGTCGTGGCCGGCGAGCCTTTCCCGTGGACGGTCTTTGGCTTTGTGCGACCGACCGATGAGTTCAATGACAGCAACGTGACGGGCGGCGTGCGCGGCACGCTGGTCAGCGCGTCGGTCTATCTGCCCCAGCAGGGCGGCCTGCCCTGGTATGGCGACATCTGGAGCGGCTTCAACGGCGCTAAGATGACCGGCGCCATCGAAAACGGGTGGGTCGCACTTTCCGACCTGCAGAACGGCGACACTGTGGTCTATGCCCAGCCGGCCAACCCCGACGGCTCCTTCGAGATCAACAACGTGCCCGACGGCAACTACCTCTTTACGTGGTGGGATGTCAACATCCACACGATCCTCGATTGGATGCAGGTGACGGTCGAGAATGGGCAGATGTACGACATGGGCAGCCCTTTCCTGACCAGTTGGTTCACCAAGTACGACGGGTATGTGTATGAGGACGCCAACGAGAACGGCAAGCGCGACCCCGGCGAGCGCGGCATCGCCAACTACCTGGTTGTGCTCAAGGATCGCGACAACAGCGAGATCGACCGCATGTCGATTGCCGCCACCACCGATATCAACGGCTACTACGTCTTCGAAAAGGCGTATCCGATGGGTTCGTGGATGATCCTGGAAGCCTACAATGACCGCTACTATACCACCGGCATCACCTTCCAGGTCGAGAACCAGCCGGAGCCGACCACCGTGCTCGGCGCGGGCGTCGATGTGGGTGTGCTGCCGATCCTGAGCCAGGGTGCACAGTTGGATTGGGGCGTCAAGCCTTACGATGCTACTGGCGCCCGCGGCGGCCCGCGCAACGGCGGCATTGTCGGCACTGTCTCCTATGACACCACGCGCAACGAACTCGACCCGCGTTTCGCCGCCGTCGAACCGTGGCAGCCGGGCATCCCCAACATCCGCGTCAATCTGTACGAGCCGGTGCGCTGCGGCGCGAACGCCAATGTCCCCTGCGATGCGCGCAATCAGTACGAGTTGAATGCAGATGGCTCTTATGCCCGCGGTCGCCTGCTTAACACCGCCCTCACCGAGACGTGGGATCAACCCACCGACTGCGTGGCGCGCGATGCCAACGGCGTCCCGCTGCCGTGGGGCAACGGCAATCAGGAGTCGCTGCCGACCGATGGCAACGGCAATCAGGAAACCGTCGGTCGCCGTTGCATCGAAGCGCCGCTGATGGGCACCCAGGTGCAGGCCGGCTTTGCCACGCTTGACGGCAACTACGGCTTCACCGACGGCTGCTTCGGGCAAAACGGCATGGACGCCGAAACCGAGAGTTGCGCCGACCCCAATGTCGAACTGACGCCGCTCCCCGCCGGCGATTACGTGGTGGCGCTCGACATTCCCAACGACACGATCTTCGGGCGTCCGCTCTACCAGGTGACGCGTGAAGAAGACATCAACGTTTTTGACGGCGACCAGTTTGTGCCGCAGGCGCCGCCGCCAGCGTGCGCCGGCGCGCTCCACACGGTCGATGTCGCAGGCGTCGGCGCCGATGGCCCCAACGCCACCTACAATCCAAACTTCGTGGATGCGGGCGGCACGATCTACGAAGGTCAGTCGCGGCCGCTGTGCGACGCCAAGCTGGTGTCGCTCAACAACGGCAAGTCGATTGCGCCTACGTTCAATCTCTTTACCGATGTGCCGATTCCGGGCAAGTGGAAGGGCTACATCATCGACGACCTGACCGTCTCCACGGACCCGACCAGCATCAACCTCGGCGAGAAGGCGGGCATCGGCAATATGCCGATCGGCGTCTACGACTTTACCAACAATCTGGTGACGACGATCACTTCGGACCCGAACGGCGTCTATGAGATTCTGCTGCCGTCCACGCATTCGGTCAACTGCCCGATGCCGGCCGGCGTCTGCTCTGGCTCCTATTACATCCTGGGCAACGACCCCGGACAGCCGGGCGCGCTCAACCCGAACTATAACCCGCAGTTCCGCACGATCGGCGCCACCTTCGAGATCTACCCAGGCTTGATTATCCCTTCCGACCTGGCGCCGACGCAGATGGTGCCGGGCGTGCTGGCGGGCGGCTCGCAATACGCCATCCCGCCACAATGTTTCCTCGACGATACGACGCCGCAGTTGTTTGCGGTCTCGCGGCCTTTCGTGCGGCTGAACCAGGCGTCGGACAATCGCCAGTTCACGATTGAGGGGCAGGGTTTTGGCGCCGCGGCGGGCCAAGTGCTGTTGGACGGCGCGCTGCCGCTCCAGGTGACCAGTTGGAACGACCGCACGATCAACGTCACCGCGCCCACGACGATCCCGACCGGCGTCCATCAACTGGGCATCCGCGCGGCGAACGGCAACGGCACGGTCAACGGTCTCTCCTTCCATGTGATCGGTTCGGGCTACAACCCGCTGCTCTTCGAAGTGGGGCCGGGTCGCACCTACGCCACCATGCAAGCCGGTGTGGACGCAGCAGCGAACGCCAACGGCAATCGCCCGCGCGTCGTCATCATCTATCCGGGCGCGCCGGAACAATGGAACCCCACCGGCACCTACTTCGAGAACGTGGTGATCTACTCGCCGCTGACGCTGCAAGGCGTGGGGCCGGGTGGTGTGCGTGCGGATAGCACCTTTGCGCTTGGCTCTGTGATCGACGGGCGCGGCGTGGCCGGCGACACCGAGTATGCATCCACCTGGCGCACCTTTGTCCAGGGGTTGACCTATGCCGGCAATCAGGCGCTGTACGAAGGCGCGGTGATCTACGTGCTCGCCGAAGCCAACGAAATGACCGCCGCGCGTTCGGTCACGGTCGATGGCCTGACGATCCAGGGCGGCGACCAGCAGGGCTTCCCGAACAATCTGCAACCGACCGACCCGACGCAGCAGGAGTTTGCCGCGGTGCAGGGTGGCGGCATCTTCGCCAATGCGTACGCCCGTTACATGCGCATCACGAATAATATTCTGCGCAGCAACGGCGGCGCTTATGCGGCAGCCATCCGGCTGGGAACGCCGCATCTGCCGGGTGCGCTCAACGACAACCAGAACGACAATATCGTCATCGCCTACAACCGGATGATTGCCAACGGCGGCACCAACCTGGCCGGCGCGATCGGCGTCTTCTCCGGCGCTGAGAACTACGAGATCGCCTACAACGATATCTGTGGCAACTACTCGGCGGAATACGGCGGCGGCATCAGCCACTACGGGTTAAGCCCCAGCGGCGAGATTCATCACAACCGCATCTACTTCAACCGTTCCTACGATGAAGGCGGCGGCATCATGATCGCCGGCGAACTGCCTGCGGACCCGACCCTGTTGACGCTGGGCGCCGGCGCGGTGGACATCCACGATAACTTGATTCAGGGCAACCTGAGCAACGACGACGGCGGCGGCTTGCGCTTCCTGATGGCGGGCGACTTCCCGTACAACGTCTACAACAACGTGATCGTCAACAACGTCTCGACCCACGAAGGCGGCGGCGTCTCGCTCAACGACGCGCCCAATGTGCGCTTCTACAACAACACCGTGATGAAGAACATCACCACGGCGACGGCGATGACGAGCAATGGGCAGGCGGCGCCGTCCGGCCTCGCTACCGCACGCAACAGTGCCTTGTTGCAGGTGACGCTGCCGAGCGGCGCGCCGATCTTCAGCAACCCGCTGCTCTTCAACAATCTCTTCTGGGACAACCGGGCCGGCGCCTTCACCGGCGGCGCGGTCGTCGGCATCGGGCTGCCGGGCGATCCCTTCCCGATCAACCGGTGGGACATGGGCGTTTCCGACAGTGTGGGGATGCTGGCGCCCACCAGCACGCTGATGCAGACCACGCAAGGCACGGTTTCGTCTGCCACGAACATTGTCAACAGCGCGCCGTTGGTGGTGACCGAGTATGACATGACGGTGCGAGTTGCACCGTGGCGCGGCAATCCCCGCTTCGTGGACACCACCATGGTGACCGCGCTGGCGACGCCGAATGTGCTGGGCGACTATCACATCGCCACCGGCTCGCCGGCCATCAATGCCGGCGCCGACAGCCGCAGCGGCGTCAACGCCCCAGGCGCCGACGTTGACGGCGAGGCGCGGCCATCGGGCGCAGCCATCGACATCGGCGCGGACGAACTCTACGGCACGGTGGTGGCCTTCCCCTACACGCCGATGCTGGACAATTTCAACCGGGCGAACGGCGCACTGGGCGCTAACTGGGGCGGTCAGACCAGCCGCTTTGCGATTCTTAACAACGTGCAAAACGTGACTGGCGCTGGCGTCTCCACAGCCTGGTGGATGAGAGACAGCTACGGCCCCAACCAGGAAGCTTTCTTCACCTTCAACAGCATCGCCGCCAATGCTGAAGAGCTTGGCCTGCTGTTGAAGCTGAACGGGAATGCTGCCAGCGCCAATGTATCCATGATCGATGTGAACTATGACCGCCGCCCAGGCCAGAACAACGTCCAGATCTGGACGCACGACCCGGCCAATGGCTGGCGGCTGCGGGCGGTCTTCCCGGGCATCACCTTCGCCGTGGGCGACCAGCTCGGCGCTCGCACGCTGGCGGACGGGACGATCAACGTCTACCGCAACGGTGTGCTGCTGGGTGTAGCCAGCGTGATCGGCGTCGGCGGCAACACCTGGCCGATGAGCCGTGTCACCGCAGGTGGGCGCATCGGCGTCTACATGGTTACGCCGGCCAACAGCGCCCGCTTCGACAACTTCGGCGGCGGCGATGTGCCTCCGGTCTTTATCCAGATCGCCACGGAACAGGACGGTGGCCTGATCGAGCCGGTCTACCCGACAGAGTACACGGTCAGCCCGCAACGCATGATGTACGAGGAAAACACAATCTACTTGCCGGCCATTTCAACGTCCCGCTAACGCATCTTCTCTTGAACGCGAGACCGGGTTTCTGACCACAACCCGGTCTCGCGACCCAGAGAAAGAGGCATGGACGTGCGGTGTGGAAACTGCACCTACACAGGAGAAAAAAGATGCGAAAGACACTCTCAAGACGGAACTTATTCAAGATCGCTGGCGGGGCGGCATTGGCTGCGGCAGGGGCGAGTATGCTGCCCCGTTTCACGAGTAAGGGGGGCTGGCTCTCCCCGTCGTGGAGCGCGGATGCCCAGCAAGCCGCACCAAACCTGTCGATGGCCGCCACCGACGGCTGGATCGCACTGCCGCCCGACCCGGCGATGGCGCCCTATCACCCCGACAGCCTGGCGCCCGCGGGTCTCACGACCTACATCTTTGGCTTCCGCAACGTCACCGGGTTGACGCCGGAACAGATGATGGCGCAGAAAATGCGGGCGCAGCACTCGGCGCCGCTCTTCTGGGTCAATCAGAACACACAGTTTACGCTCCAACTGACCAACCTCGGCCTGGCGATGCGCCCGGACCTGGTTGATGCGCACACGCTGCACTGGCACGGCTTCCGCCACGTTATCCCCTTCTTCGATGGCGAGCCGATGGGTTCGGTGTCGGTGCCGATCGAGCGCAACTTCACCTATGCGTTCCGGCCACGCGACCCAGGCACCTACATGTACCACTGCCACGTGGAGGACATCGAACATGTCCACATGGGCATGACCGGCATGGTCTTCGTGCGTTCGGCGCAGGATGGCACAACCCTCAACTTCAACGGGCGCGATTATACACGCTTCGCCTACAACGACGGCGACGGCTCGACCGGCTTTGACCGCCAGTTCTCGCTGCTGCTTTCGGAGGTCTGGAACGAGGCGCACTGGGACGACGCGCACATCCAGCTCCCGCAGTGGACGGACTATCGCGTGGATTTCGGCCTGCTCAACGGGCGCGTCTACCCTGACACCATCGCCCCGAACTCACCGATGATCGACTGGACGGCCAACAACATCGATCCGGCGACCTTCAACGCCATGCCGGTGCTCACGGATGGCACAGGCGATCTGATGGCGAATGCGGGGCTTGAGTCGCTGCGCTACCAGCCACTGTCGTCGTTGATCACCTGCAACGCAGGCGAACGGGTGCTGTTGCGCTTCGCCAACCTGGGCTTCACCGAAGCCGCCATGACCGCGACCGGGCTGAAGATGCAGATCATCGGGCGCGACGCCACGCTGATGCGCGGTCGCACCGGCGCGGACACGAGCTATCTGTCCAGCACGGCGACGTTCAACGCCGGGGAAAGCGTCGATGCCATCTTTACGGCGCCGCCGCACAGCGGGAACAGCCCGTACGACGCCTATCTGCTCTATAACCGGGCGATGACGCACGGCAACGGCAGTCAGATGACCGAGATCCGCGTTTACCCGGCGAACACGCTGGCGCCACAAGCGCTGCCCAATACCTAGGTGTGGTGTAGCATGACAAGGAGCAATCACATGACTATTTTCAAGCTCAAATGGATGCGGTGGGGGGCGGCGCTCGGTATTGTGCTGGCGCTGTTGATGACCACCTCCGCCGTCAATGTCCAGCCTGCCGTGGCGCAGAGTGCAGCGGCGGACGGCATCGTCTGCACGACCAGCGCCAACGCAACGTTCACCCTGCGCACCGAAAGCGGCTACATCGGCATGTCCGACGACAACACGGTGTTTATGTGGGGTTTTTCCGTCGCGGGTCAGCCCTTTCAGCACCCTAGCCCCACACTCTGTGTGAATCAGGGCGACACGGTGACGGTGATCGTGCAGAATACGCTGGCCGAAGACATTTCGCTCGTCTTCCCCGGCCAGGAGAATGTGGTGGCGAATGGCGTGCTGGCTGCGCCCCAGTTCACGGGCGGCGCCCTGACTTCGCTGGCGCCGGTGGCGACCGCCAATGGCGGCGCGATGACCTACAGCTTTGTGGCGTCGCGCGCCGGCACCTTTATCTACCAAAGCGGCACGAACCCGGATCGCCAGGTGCGCATGGGATTGTTCGGCGCATTGATTGTGCGCCCGGTGCGCCCGGACAGCCCGCCGGCCGGCGCCAGCTTCGTCTATGGGGAAGGCAGTGCGGTGTATAAGACCGGCCCCGAGTTCATGATCATGCTCTCCGAGGTCGATCCCTATCTGAACCAGGCGGTGGAACGCGGCCAGCCCTTTGATATGAGTCTCTACAAGCCGCGCTACTGGCTGATCAACGGCCGCGGCTTCCCGGACAGCATCGCCTCGAACTTTGCGGCATGGCTGCCCACGCAACCCTACGGCGCGCTGGCGCGCATCAACCCCTACGACCCGACCGCGAATCCCCATCCGGCGTTGGTGCGCTATCTGAACATGGGGACGATCGAGTTCCCCTTCCATCCGCATGGCAACAATGGACGCGTGGTGGGACGCGACGGCTACCCGCTGGTCAACAGTGATGGCGCCGACCTCTCCTTCGATAAGTTTGCGGTCAACGTCGGCCCCGGCCAGACCTGGGACGTGACCTTCGACTGGCGCGACAACGAGGGCTACAACGAGACCACCAACCCGGTGCCGGTCACGATTCCGAATCTGCAGAACATGGTGTTCGGTATGTTCTTCAGCGGCAGCCCGTACCTCGGCACGGATGGCGTCAAGCCAGTTGGCGACACCGCCATGACGCAGTGCGGTGAGTACTACATCATCGCCCACAACCATGCACTCTTCCAGTTAGATTCCTGGGGCGTGCCCATGACCGGCCCGGCGACCTTCACACGCGTCGATCCGCCGCTGCCCAACAATTGCCCGCAGTAAGGAGCGATCATGATGACCAAGTTTATTAAGCAACATCTATGGATCGGCGTGTTGGCCTTGCTGCTGGTGATGGCTTTCCATCCGCAGCCGGCAATGGCCCAGGCGCCTGACGTAACGTTCGAACTCTGCGCGACCACCGGCTCCACCACGCTGCCGGATGCGACGACGCTCCCGGTGTGGGGCTACACGCTCGGTGCGTGCGCGGGCAACCCCACGGTGACGCAATCCGGCGGGCCTGTGCTCACGGTCACGCAGGGCGATGTGGTGCAGGTGACGCTGAACAACAGCCTGCCGGCCGCAACGGGCATCTTCTTCCACGGACAGGCTTTGCCGCTTGACCGCACGGGAGCGCCCAGCAACAGCTCGGTGACGTACACCTTTACGGCGGGTGAGCCGGGCATCTTCCTCTATGAGGCGGGGCTGCTGCCGGGCTCGCTCTATCAGACGGCGATGGGGCTGCACGGCGCCTTGATCGTGCGCCCGGCCACGCCCAACCAGGCTTACAACAACGCGTCCACCGGCTACAATGTGGAGGCCGTGTTGGTGCTCAGCGAAATCGACCCGGCGCTCAACACCAGCGCTACGCCGGCAAGCTTCAACATGAGCAACTTTGCCACGCGCTACGAGCTGATCAACGGCGTCGCCTACCCGGCCACCACGCCGATCACAGTGACGGCGGGCGACCGTGTGTTGCTGCGCTACGTCAACGCCGGCGCGCTGCATCACTCGATGGGGCTGCTCGGTCTGACGCAGCAGGTGATCGCTACGGACGGCAACCTGCGGTCGAACAACGCATCTACTGTGAGCAACGCCTACACCGTGATCGCGGAGACGGTCGCGCCCGGCACGACGCTCGACGCCATCGCCACCGTGCCCGCTTCGGCCCCGGCTGGCGCGCGTTTTGCCGTCCATGCCGGCAGCCTGATGCTGCACAACAATCGTGCGGCCGGCTACGGCGGCATGATGACGTTCGTCGAGATTCCCACGGTCGGCCCTGGCGGCGGCAAT
>Ga0154020_10000524_pt1 | contig 46801 bp, 52 predicted proteins | sample Klosneuvirus_201_FD_109709 | JGI IMG/M metagenome (GOLD analysis project Ga0154020, IMG submission 109709) | Active sludge microbial communities from wastewater, Klosterneuburg, Austria - Klosneuvirus_20160825_MG | ecosystem: Engineered > WWTP > Aerobic digester > Activated sludge | place... | reverse complement strand
TTTCCATCACACGGCTTATCCACTGACTAAGTTCTGGTATAGACTCCTGCTCGTCTTTAGCAGGAATGATAACTGAAATATCCATTCAAAATTTTAAAGCACTTCTTCGGGCTCGTTTTTCTTTACAAAAATAGCTGAAATTAATGCCATGATTGCCGAAAAGACAACTATATATACATAGCCAAGTGCTTGGCCGCCTACGGTAAATTGCTTTTCAGATTGCTCTTTTGCTTTTTCCAATGCGGGTTCAATAGACTCTTCCGGGGCTCCAAATTTTTCCATCATAGCGCGGGTGTTTTCGATAGAAGCATCGGTTAACTTCTGTGGCAATTCCGAGTCAATGAAATTATATAACACAAAAGCAAAAATAGTAGCGACTAATCCAGAGAGTGCTAACACACCCAAACCATGCATAAAGGCCTGGCTGTACTTTAAATAGCCTCCAACACTTTTTCTGTAATCAATACCTGCATAAATAGTTAAGCCCAGGTAAACTAAAAGTGTTCCGAATAATGTCTTAAGTTGTACCATTAATGTGTAGTCAATAGCATAGAGCAATACCGTAATCGTAATGCTTACACCACTAACAATTAGACCCCAGCGAATAATGTGGTTCATCAGGGTTGATTCTTCCTTTTCTTCTTCCATGATTTTAATTGGTTTTTGGTTGTCGTCTTAAAATTACAGATATAATTATGCTTATAAAAAAACTAATGATAAAGCTTTTGATCAGGTAATCCAGAGCCAAATCGCTCTTGGTAGTAGCCTGCAGGGCTGTAACATTGCGATCAAACTCTATTTTCCCCAGTTCTTCAATAACAGGAGGCGGAAGCGAGTTAAGTTGATCGGTTGCTACCTGAATATAATTTGACAAAAAGGCTGGATTTATCGCCATAAAAATCCAAATCAATAGGGAGGCAGTGCAGGCAAACAGTGTGGTAAATAAAAAATTACTAATCATGCCTTCGCCAAAGGAAAGCAGCCCTTGCTGGTGATAATCCCTGAGTTCTTTTAAACCCATTACCATAAAAACTGATAGCAGAGCAAGGCGAAAATCGAAGTACACCGGAAAAAGAAACGGATGTTTACCTAGATAATATAATGTCAGCAAAAAAATAAACCCCAATCCTCCGGCTAATAATCCGTTTCGTATCGAAATAAAAGCAAGCCGGGGCATGGGTTTAGACATCTAACCACTGTTTGCCGTTGTTGAATACGGCAACTACTTTCCCTTTAAGGGCGTTGCCGAGCCACGGAGAATTTTTTGATTTAGAAAAACTATTCTCTTGCGCAAACGTCCATTCGCAATTGGGATCAAGTAGCGTAAGATTGGCCTTGGTGCTTACATCAATAATTACCGGTTGACGTTTTAAAAGTTTACGCGGTGCATCGGACACCTTTTCAAGTAAGGTTTCTATTTCGATAGATTTGGAAAGCGATACAAGCTGCGAGGCAAATGTCTGAAGATTAATCAACCCAAAATCAGCCAGGTCAAACTCTAAAAACTTATTTTCATCTTCATGCGGACAATGATTGCTGACTAAGACATCTATCGTGCCGTCTTTAAGTCCTTTAATCAACGCGTCCTGATCTGCTTTTTCGCGCAGTGGCGGATTCACTTTATAATTCGTATCAAAATTTTCAAGCATTTCATCGTTGTAGAGTGGCTGATACGCAGCTACATCGCAACTTACATTCAACCCTTTCTTTTTTGCTGCGCGAATCAGGTCTAACGATTTAGCTGTGGAGAGTTTAGCGAAATGCAATCGTCCACCAGCATAACTCAGTAATTCAAGATTTTTACTGATCGCCACTTCTTCGGCAATGCGCGGCATTCCTTTTAGACCAAGCATGGTGCTTGCCGGGCCCTCATGCATTTGGCCAAACAGATTAAGCCAAACATCTTCCGGATGATCAATCAACAAGCCATCAAATTTTTGCAGATACTGCAGCGACTTAAGAAAGATGTCGGTATGCCAAACAGGTTTCAGTCCATCGGTATAGGCAACAGCACCGGCCTCATGCAAATCAATCATCTCCGTTAACTCCTCGCCTTTGCAATTTTTAGTAACGGCAGCCAGGGCATGGATTTGCACTAATCTATTTTCATTGAGTCCGGTGATATAACTAACTTCATTCTTGGTTTGAACGGTGGGTTGCGTATTCGGTAACACTGCTACCTCGGTAAAACCACCCGCCATAGCCGCCTTCGCCAAAGAATTCAAATCCTCTTTTTGCTCATGACCGGGGTCTCCTACCGAAGTTCCCAAATCAAACCAGCCAGCGGAAAGAATCATTCCGTCAGCCTCAATAACCCGATCAGCAGAATAATTTTTATCTCCAATCTCTTCAATACGACCATTATTAATGAGTACGTTTTTCTTTTTTTTATGGAAGGGCGAGGCGGGCGAAAGGATGAGTGCGGAGCGGATGAGTATTTTCATTTGTCAGTTTAAGACAAGGGTTAAAATTACTTCAAAAACCTGATTAAAAGAACCTCAGCCAGCAGGAATAACAGCGCTAAAACAATCGCATACTTCCATAATGGCGTCCCCAAATATCGTTCTTTTATTTCGTTACTAAATGTTTGTTCAGAAGATGATTCGAAAATTGAAATCCTATCCCCTCCACCAAGCAGTGTCTTCACATCTTCACCCGTCATTTGGGTAAGAATTGATTCCTTTTTATCGAGATTAAATGCCAGGAGATCCAACGTATCGCGCACATGCGTTACGTAATAAAATCCACTGCTTACAGAATAACGGGGTATCTCCAATAAAAGCCGATCGCCCATGCTTCGCTGTGACGGAACCAGTTCCTGATCACCCATCATTCGCGCGGGTTCTTCCCCTATCAAGCTATCGGCAGGCACTACAACGAGCGATGAAGATAAATAATAATAAGGTTTACGCTCAGCTTTCTTGCCGCTGGCTGCGATTCGATACATGACCGGTACAAAAATGGCGTGCGAAGCCATGTCGCCCTGTTCGCGATCCAGTGAACTGGCCATTATAAATGTATTACCAAACTTAGATAGGTAAGGTTGTCCATTTTTAAATTGGAGAATAGCAGATCGATCCATACCCCAATCCAGAAGCCGTTGTGCCCGGGGCATTTCCAGGGAAGCTGATCTCTCTTCAAAAACATTTTCAAAAAATGGATTTTGAAAATCAGGTTTATCCAACTCGATTTGATCTGTTTTGGCTAGTGTAGCGAGTGATGCAATACCTACCAAATTCTGATACGATACCCGATCGGGTTGCTTGCCTGGCACCACCAACATGGCACCACCATTATTTCGATAAATCTGCAAGGCAGCATTCAGCGAATTATCAATCTTGTCGATTCCATTCACCACAACCAGATCAGCTGAAGCCAAAACGTTGTAATCAACATTGCCCACCGCGTAGCCACGAAAATCAAAAAGCTCGCGATTGCCATAAACGTTCTCGACATGGGTAGTCCGGGTATCAGGCTTAATTTCAATCACGCGCAACCGACCCGAATAGTTTAAGGTAAAATAAAACTCGTTATCGAAACTCACTGGAAAATCACTAAAACTTAAAGCTGCTTTGTTATAGCCCGTTAACCCCCGCGACAAATCGAACGTTGTTTCCACGCTACTATTCGATTGAATAGTTACCGATGACGTGCCCGCCTGAATTCCATTGATGGTAAGTTTCGTGATTAATCCCTCCAACGTTCGAGGGCCTTCATTGCGAAGGCGTACGTGAATGGAATTTTTTTCACCACCAATAACAAAAGGATTTTCTAGAAAGATTGAATCCACAAAGACATTAGACACCTGATTGTATTCAATAGGCACTAACCGGATTTGTTCCGTTCGTGCGCTATCAAGCCAGAAAAGACTTTCTTGATTTCCTTCCGCAAAGGTTGATTTTTGAAAATCTGAAATCCAGAAAATTGTATTGGACGGCTCACCCAGTCTTTTCATCACCTCTTCACCCGATCGGCTTATGGGTGACATTCGGATCTGCGAAAGCTGATCAAGAATTTCTGCTTTTGATTTATAGGAATTTGAGAACGGTGCAAAATCGTTAGTAAGAAGCTTGTATCGGGTTTCGGTTGGAAAGAGCTCCACGATATCGCGAACAAACCCAACTCCCGCATCAAGGGCTCTTACTTTTTCGCGCACCGGAGTGGACATGCTGTAAGAATTATCAAGATAAATAGACAAGTTACGCTGCGTAGTCAATTGTTCTTTAGCCGGCAGAAAGGGTTGGGCAAAAGCCAGCACTAAAAAAAATAAAAATAACAACCGCGAGGCAAGTACCAGAAATTGCTTCAACTTTCGTTTTTGAGTGGTCTCTTGCTTTACCTGCTTTAAAAACCGGGTATTAGAAAAAAAAATCTTTATTGTCTTACGAAAATTAAAAAGATGAATGATGATAGGTATGGATAAGGCCGTAAGTGCCCAAAGAAACTGCGGATAATTAAAACTCATCTGCGCAAAAATAATCATTCAACAGAGATAAAGAACGCTGATTTTCGCTTGAAGTTGTAGATGCTTTACAAGCGGTAAGTTGATAAAAAAAGAAAGGCCACCCGTTTCCGGATGGCCTCTGGCAAGCTAAAGGTGATTATTATTTCTGCTTGCTACCTAACATTGCAAAATCATTTACATTGATCTCGGTGATGTAGCGCTTCTCACCCTTATCCGTTTCATACACACGGTGCACCAGTTTGCCTTCAAGGGCCACTTCTGCGCCTTTCTTAAGATACTGACCCGCGATGTCGGCCAGTTTTCCCCACACAATCACGTTGTGCCATTGGGTGTCTTCAACTTTTTCGCCTTTATCATTCTTGTAGCTATCCGTGGTAGCAATAGAGAACGATGCCTTCTGGCTTTTGCCAAAAGTCTTCACTTCGGGGTCTTTACCTAAACGACCGATTAACTGCACGCTGTTTCTTACACTTTTCATAATTGTACTATTTAATTGTTAAACATTTATTTTCAAGTCTTGCCACCGGGTTTGTTTCCGATTGACATGACAAAGGTGAGGGGCCCGGATGCCGACAGTCGTTTATTATTCAATTACTTTCGGTTATATTCGTTTATAAACGTTTATAATCGGATAGTAAAACCACTAAAACCAGCCTATCATGGCAAAAAAGGAAGAAAAAGGGTGTTTAGAGTGCGGTGGAAAAATTATTGGACGAGCCGACAAAAAATTCTGCTCCGACCAGTGCCGGGTATCTTATAATAATAAGTTGAACCGGGATGAGACCGCCTACATGAATAATGTAACGAACATTCTCCGCAAAAACCGCAGGATATTGCTTGAACTAAATCCCACTGGAAAAGCCAAAGTGAATCGGGAAAAATTAAATGAGAAAGGTTTTGATTTTACTTACTTTACCAGTCAGTATGTAACCAAAGAAGGAGCCGTGTATCATTTCTGCTATGAACAAGGCTACCTGGCCATGGATAAAAACTGGTATCTGTTAGTCGTAAAAAAAGAATCACCAAAACAACAACCGTTATGAGTGGCTGGACACTGCAAGGAAAAAAAGCATTGATAACCGGAGGCACCAAAGGAATTGGTCTTGCCATTGCGCGGGACTTCCTGGAGCTAGGTGCCGAAGTTTTGGTAATCGCACGAAACACAAAAAGCATTCAGGGTAAATTGAAGAATTCGGCCAATCTGTTTACCAACGAAGGTGACATAAGCAACCCTGCTTTCAGGCAGGACCTGGCTCAAAAAATTTCTGATAATTGGGGCAAGCTGGATGTACTGGTAAATAATGTAGCTACTAACATCCGCAAGAAATTTATTGAGTATAGCGAAGAAGAAATCCGTCAACTCTTTGAAACCAATCTATTCAGCATGATGGAGCTAACCCGACTCTGCCACCCGATGCTTAAGAAATCCGGCCATGCCAGTATTATCAATATTGCTTCCGTAGCAGGTATGCAGGATGTACAAAGTGGGCCACCGTATGGAATGACGAAAGCAGCGATTATCCAATTTACTAAACACCTCGCGGCCGAGTGGAGTGTGGATCAAATTCGCATCAATGCCATTTCGCCCTGGTATATTGAAACGCCACTTACTGAACCTGTACTTACACAACCCGATCGATTAGAAAAAATTCTTGCCCGCACTCCTATGGGGCGGATTGGCAAACCTGCTGAGGTTGCCAGTCTTGCCTGCTATTTGGCTATGGATAAGAGTAGCTACATCACGGGGCAGAATATTTCGGTTGATGGCGGTATGAGTGCAAAGGGACTTTAATCCATTCAAAAAATTAATGGCTAGAATCGAGGCCTTATTGTGCAGTTAAGTCTCAATAACATCATATTTCATACTATTCTGTTTGAATGATTATCTCTCAGCCCTACATTAGGGCTATGGATTCCATTCAGCTATCCAAGCATGAAAAAAAGTGGTACGACCTGGCATTCGCACTAGGCATTTTCACCATTGTTTATAATCTTATTGAAGGTATAATCGCTACTTGGTTTGGTTTCGAAGATGAAACGCTGGCGCTCTTTGGCTTTGGTGTTGATAGTTTTATTGAAATGATTTCCGGAATCGGAATCATCTACATGATCACACGCATTCGAAAGGCACCTGGAAGTAACCGAAGTGTTTTTGAAAAGACAGCCTTAAAAATTACTGGCTATTCCTTTTATATACTAGTTGCCGGTCTAACCATTTCTTCAATCCTTACAATCTATTTGGCACGAAAGCCTGTTACCACATTCTGGGGAGTGGTTGTTTCATTGATCTCCATTGTAGTGATGTTATTTCTTATATATGGAAAAATAAAAAGCGGAAAAGAGCTTAACTCGGATGCAATATTAGCCGATGCCAATTGCACAAAAGTGTGCATTTATATGTCGTGTGTGCTGCTGGCATCGAGCGCCATTTACGAATATACGGGTTTCGCTTACGCGGATGCGTTGGGTACGCTTGGGCTTGCGTGGTTCTCGTATCAGGAAGGTAAAGAGTGTTTTGAAAAGGCCGCCAGTGATAAGCATTGTTGCGATCATTAATCCTTAACCCTGACTTTGAAAAATAGTATTACAGCCAACAAAAAGAGTGAGTCAACAATTCTACAGATTTGGTATCTTCATTACAGAAATGAAAGCGGAAATAACAATTGGTGATGCCAAGCCTGGTGATGCCCATCAAATCGCAAATCTGCTTTCGCAATTAGGCTATCCCGCAAAAGAACCGGATATACTTTTAAGAATCAGTGCACATCAGGCACCTGGCTATAAAATCTTAGTCGCAAGAAAAGATAAACTGGCAATCGGATTTATCTGCCTGCATCACTATCAAACTTTCCATCTTCCAGGACCAGTAGGTCGCATTACCTCATTTTGTGTTGATAGCATCGTTAGAAAGCAAGGTGTTGGACGAATGCTCTTGCTGGCAGCCGAAGAATATTTTAAACAGCAGCCCTGCTATAAAATTGAAGTCACCAGCAATTTACGCAGAACCGAAACGCATGAGTACTATCTTCGGCAAGGGTACACGGAAACCAGCAAGCACTTTATAAAACTACTTGATTTTAAAAATCGCGCACTAGATATCTGATTTTTTCAATTTCAGATACGCGAAATAATTGAAAAGAACCGTCCAGCCTATAGCGATAGCAACCGCTGAAAGCGCTACGTAATCTTGAATCTCTTGAAGCGCATACCGTGCAAATGGAAGCGGAACCAAGTTAGTAATTGATTCTAATGGAAAAAATTGCTTTAGCCAACCAATTTGATCCTCAACACCAGATCGGAAAATATTAATTTTTATAATAGCCTCTATCATACTGGCTAACATAAGCATGACAATAGTAAGCCCCGAACGTTTAATTAATACACCCAGCATGAGGGCAAAAGAAAGGAAAGAGAAGACTTCAATAAAATAAGCGATAAAAAATTCGCTCCCCACAAAAAAGTAATTCCACTCAATTTCAGGTGTATAAATAAAGCCTGTAAACAAAGCAATTACCAAAATCATAGTAACACTCACCAAGCTTAGTAAAACGTTGGTCAAAATCTTTGATTGCAAAAACTCCCAGCGGCTCATGCCGTCAATAACATTTTGTCTCAATGTACGGTATTGATATTCATTGGTGATGGATATAACTACCATGACTGCCAACACAATTTTAAACAGTCCACTAATCCAGATCAGGTTTTGCCAAATATCAGGAAAGTGATAAAGAGGAACTCTATTAATATTTATGGAAGCTCCAAACTCAGCACCTTTACTTGCCAGCCATTTTAAAATCTCCATACCACTAGCCGTGGTAAATCCAAGAGTAAGAAAATACAAACCACAAATCACCCAAAAGGTGCGGTAGCTGGTCATTTTCTTAAGATCGATTTTTAGTAAATGAAGCATGATTTTGAAATTACGAAGTACGATTTAAGAATTACGACTTAAACTTTGTGATCGGCCAAGATTTCGAGGAACTGTTTTTCTAAGCTCTTCTTGCGAGTATTAAGGTGCGAAGCAACAATTCCTTTATCAAATAAAAATCGATTCAGGTCTTTAGCGTGATAACCTTCCTTCATCATTACCTCAAATAATCCATTTTCCTTTTTGATACTTGCACTTCCAACAAATTCTTGTAGAAGGATACTTAAGTCATCATGGTAGGCCTGCACTTCAACAATCTCCTCACCCTTACCAACATCATCCACAGGTCCAATATGCATTAAGTTTCCACGTTTCAACACAGCAAAGTGGGTGCACACTTTTTGTACTTCATCCAAGAGATGACTTGCCAGGATAATCGTTTTTCCATCGGCAGCAATTCTTTTAATGATTTCACGAATCTCAGCAATACCCATCGGGTCAAGGCCATTCGTAGGTTCATCCAGTATTAATATGATTGGATCGCTAACTAATGCCGATGCGATAGCGAGGCGTTGCTTCATACCTAGTGAGTAGGTCTGATACTTATCATCCTTGCGAGCAGTTAATTCAACAATCTCCAGAACCTTGGCAATGTTTGCGGGATCAGCTCCTTTGATCAACGCATTCAACTCTAGATTTTTTTGGCCACTTAGGTAAGGATAAAAAATTGGGTGTTCCAATACGGCACCGATTTTTTTTCGTGTGTGATGTGTAGCTGGCTCACCAAACCAGGAGAAACTCCCAGCCGATGGATTCACAACACCCATCAACATACCTAATGTAGTTGTTTTCCCACTTCCATTGGGGCCTAACATACCAAACACCTGACCTCTCTTTACTTCAAGGTCTAGCTGATTGACAGCACAAAGTTTTCCAAAATGTTTCGTAAGCTTATCTGTTGATAGTACGGTTTCCAAAATAAATTGAATTAATTGTTGGGATCATTCTTCTTTTTACCTTCAGGGGTTTTTTCTCCTATTTCCGCGTTGCCTGTAAAGTCTTTAACCATCTTAGCAATGTCAGCACTGCCGTCAATGGTTTTGAATAACAAGGGCGCTTTGTCGAGGGCTATCTTACCCTTAATATCCAAAACAAAAAGATTGATGGAATCATTAGTCAAAATAACTGTACCCTTTATATCGCCATTCTGTTCGCGTAGATAAATATCAAAGTTGCGGCCATCGTACCGACCGGTCATTACCTCTTCATAATCCTCCGATTTGTAGCCAGCCAAAAGTTTTGCATAATCTTGCTTACCAAAATTCAAACCAGATTTGTCAATCATCATGAACCTCATTTTTTCAATATCCTTGATAAGGTCATCAAAAGCAGGGTCATCGGTTTGATTAAGCATACGCAAGGTATTTCTATAAAAGAAAACAGATACCCCCTCATACTTGTCATCCAGTGCCTCGGTTGTCTTAGTTTGCCCAAAAGCCAGCGTACTGCTAATAAGAATTAATAAAATGAATCGCATTTATTTGTTGATTAATAAAGTGGTGTTGCCTGTGCTAAGAAGCTGAGTATCCAGTAATCCTCTTAATTCAATAGCCACTACTTCACGCTCCTCCTCCACTAATACGAAGTATACGTTCTTACGGTTTTGCTGAGCACCTGTTTCGCGTAAATATATTGTAACTTCTTCACCCCGATCACGAACAAAGGCGATCTCCTCAAAAGAATCCTGTTGCAATACTTTTTTGAAGCCGTTTACGGACAAATTTCGGGCGTCAAATTCGGAACGTGGAATGGTAATAAAACGAACGTGATTAAGATCCTTGATCGCATTCTTAAACTCATGTTCTCCTGCCATGTCTAACACTAAACGGCCCATCCATCCGCTAAAAGAAAAACTATGTATCTCCGGCTCGTCCGAAAAAGTGCTTTTTAGGGTTTGATAGCTTTTGGTTTGCGCACTTGCCACACCCATGCTGGCAAATACAAACAGTATAACTTTCAGAGTTTTCATTTCCATGGATTTTTTATGGACATCAATAAAAGTGAGGATACTCTTACGGGCATCCTCCTTTTCTTTGAATTTAGTTCTTCTTGTCTTTGATTTTTTCCAGATTCTCCAATCCGTCAATATTAACAGACTTGCCTATTTTGGAAATCTCCTTCAAATCAATTTCTCCGAAGATTGTCATTACCATAAACTCTTCATTGCCGCCCATCACCATTACCAGTTCACTGATTTTACCAGCCGACTCCTTCGTGTAAAATTTCATGTCCTTATCCTTATCGCGTATTGACATCAGCTCCTCAAATTCTTTCGAAGGAATCATAGAGATGGCTTCCTTATATAATTCTCGCGAGTTTCTAGTTTCGCTTTTCGAAAGAATTCTTAAACCTCTGATTTTGCTAATGGCCTGAATCATTTCCTTTTCTTCCGGGGTATCACCCGAAAGATTAGCCATCATATTAAACATCTTGCCGCTTACTGTTACCTGGCTAAACGATGTATCGTCCTGATACTTGGTAAAGAATTTCGCGATGGCATCGTTTTGCGCCTGGGCTGCAAAAGCCATCATCATCATCACTGCTCCTATTAATAACTTTTTCATACCTGTATTATTTAATGTTTTAAATTTTCGTTTCTACTTCTTCCAACGATTTTCCTTGAATTTTCTCTTCAGCTTCGTTGAATACTTTTATTTTACTCGCTTCTTTCTGTGCTCGATTAAATCCATTCGATATCATCAACAAAGCTTTTTTAGTTTCCTCAAGTGCTAACTTGGGGTCGCTATAGGTATCGGCTATCTCGGGTGGGTAGGCTTTGCGAACTTCCAGCCGCACAAAATAGGTGGCCGCCACTACAACCAGCAGGCCTGCCGCAATTCGACTGTAGTTTGTAACAAGTTGAACTACCTTACCCTTCGGCTTATCTTGCTGGATTTTTTTGGTGATAGACGAATCAAAATTATGAATGCTCAATTGCTGTTTTTGTTGTGCATTAAAGTATCGAAAGACTTCAGCCACATCCTTCATTGATTCTGGAACTTCGCTCTTGAAGAACTCACGAAGCTGTTGCTCTTCCTCCAACGTGGTTTCACAGTTCCAGTACTTCTCCAGCAACGATTCTATATGCTTAGAGTCCATACGCATTAATTTTTACAAATTTTTCTCTTACCGTATTTCGTGCCCGGAATAAGTTAACCTTCACTTGGTTCATGTCCAGTTCCAGAATGTCACAAATCTCGTTGTAACTATACCCTTCAATGTCGCGAAGGTGTATCACCTGGCGTTGCTTCTCTGGCAACGCGGCTATCATTTCGTTTAGTTGCTGCATATTCTCATGAATTTCTGTCCTCTCATGAGGCGTTAGCGTTTCGTTTTTAATCTCCATTCCTTGTTCAATCGGATCCGTTACTCTGCGTTGTTTTGAGCGAAGTCGGTCGAGCGAGAGATTTTTGGTGATGCGCATACACCAGGCTTCCATGTTTTGTACTTCGGCCATTTGCTCCCGTCCGTTCCAAACTTTGATCATTACTTCCTGCACGATGTCTTTTGCTTCTTCCGTACTTCCCATTAAGCGGAAAGCAAATCGAAAAAGCTTATTTTTAGTCGGCAGAACCCGGTTTTCAAAAGTTTCGAGATTCATTGTTTCAAAAGCAAGACGATGCTTATAGTAAGTTGTTACAAGATAGTTCAAAAAAATATTCTCTCAGAAGGTGGGTTAACCTGACTTCTTTGTTATTTAAGCCTGCTTACGTGTGTTTATGAGCGACCCGGCCGATCAAATTATTGTATTCGATTCGTATGACACTGCGATGTCAGCTAACCTGGTTAAAACCAAATTAGATGCCTATGGTATTCCTTGCTTCCTCTCGGGCGAGCATTTTGTAGGGCTTTATCCCTTTCGCAATGAGCTATTCTCCGGAGTGCGCCTGCACATTTTTGCGAACGATCTTGAACGCGTAAAGGACATACTTACGGAAGAGGAGACAGACAATGATCAGGAAAAATTGCAATGTCCATTTTGTGAATCCAATAAGGTAGCCTTAAAGAAAAGTCAACCCAAAGTCCTTGAAAATATCCTCACTACCATGTTTGTAAGCCCCTTTATGGAAGAAAAAAAGATGTACACTTGCGAAAATTGCCAGCGGGAATTTGAATCAATAGGATGATTAAATTTTTAAAACGGTAAATTCTACCCTTCGGTTATTTGCACGGCCTGCTTCGGTATCGTTGGAATCAATTGGTTTTGATTCGCCATAACCATGGGCTTCCAATCGCGAGGAATCAATACCCTGGCTAATCAGGTAATCCACCACGGCTTGCGATCTTCCTTGTGAAAGGTTTTCATTATAGCTATCGCTGCCTTTGCTGTCAGTGTGCCCGGATATTTCTATGGAGACGGATGAGTTACGTTTTAAAAAATCAACCACTTTATCGAGTTCAACAAATGATTCTGACTTTAAAGTTGTTTTGTCAAAGTCGAAATAGATATTCTTTAACCTAACGGTAAGTCCAACCTCAATGGGTGTGAGGTATATATTTTTAACTACCGGTGTTATCTCCTCACTCACCACCTCCACGCTATCGCTCGCATTCAAATACCCATCGGCAGAAGCCGAAAATATGTACCAACCCAAACTCGAAATAGTCTGCTGATAGGACCCTTCGGGAGCTGATAAGGAATATCTGATAGCACGATCAGCTTTAAGCTCAATATTCACTTTTGAACCCGCAATCTTTTGATCCGTCTTCTTATTAATTAGATCTCCTTTCAAAACCAGGGGTTTGGCGATTGTATTTAAATAGATATCGACATGCAGCGTAGTATCGTGATTGATTTTAGGAATTTTGAAGGTTTGATTAAACGGAAGAAACCCGGCTGAGGCAGCTGTTACCGAATAGGAGTCAATCTCCGGCACATAGGTTTCAAAATTTCCTGAAGGAGTGGTGCGTAAATGAATGGGCTCATGCTCTTTCATTTTTAACTCGATAGCTGATTGAACCGGCTGCCTGGTTTTTTGATCGAACGTGGTACCGGTAAGAAGGATTTTAAAATTGCGTGGCTTTAAAATAAATAAATCGAAGTTACCCCCATCCACGCGAGCACCTGAACGGGCCGTAAAAATATTACCATGCGTATCCATAGAAAAATAAGCGTCACCAACAGGAGTATTGATTAAACGGCCCAGGTTTACAGGTTCTGACCAGTTCGTCCAGCTATCATCCAGCCGAGTGGATTTATAAATATCGGTGCCACCCACTTTATCTTTCGCATAGCGATCGCTTGAAAAATATAATGTCTTTTGATCGGGCGATATAAAGGGGCTGTAGTCATCAGCAGCAGAGCTGATTTTTAGTTTTACCGGAACAGTCCACTGTCCGTTTTGCATTTTAGAAAGATAGAGGTCGCTAAACTTGTCGCCTTGCTTTTCTGAAAAGTAAATAATCAAATACTGGCCATCTGAGGAGATACTGGCGCCATTGAAAATTCCTTTATCCATATCCGCAAAGCCGGATATACCTAATTGATTTATTCGCCCATCCGGACTAACTAGTGAAAAACCTTTTGAGTTTTTTGTACGGCCTCCGCGTATCAGCAACGATCCATCGGGCATTACGTTAAACACCTGATTGTATCTGTTATCATTCAAGGGCGCACCCATTCGTTTTCCTTCCGACCAAACCCCTTTATCATCCAACGTAGAGACCCAAATGTCCTGACTGTTTTCTTTACCATACGTGTTTTGTGGATGATTACTAACAAAATAATAGAGCTTGGTACCATCGATAGAAATAACAGGCGATACCTGATGGTAGAGCGTGTTAATGTTATCATTCATCTTCACTAATTCATACCGCGGGCTTATCTCCTGAGAAAAAACAATTGAACCAACTAACCAACAAAACAGGGTGAGAATGTATTTCATTAAAAAATATTTATTGATAAAGTTAACACTTTCAATCGACAGTTAAAATATACCTAAAACCGCGCCTACAAGGCAGGCCTAATAAACAGGATTCTTAATCTGATTTATTCGGGTAAACTGAAAAATCCTCTGCCACTCTGAAAAATGGCTGCAACAATAATAATAAGTGCAAGTGCATTAAAAATAAACAGCCGCTTGTGCTTGGCAACTGCATCCGCCATCTTCTTTGCGGAAATCCGAGCCATCGTAATTAATACGATAGCGATCAACATCATGGTGTTGTGTTCAACCAGCCAGTAACGGGCTATGGAATCCTTCATAGACGCGCCACTAAAAATTACCAGCGGACTAACAAAATATAAAAGAAATCCTACCAACAATTGTGTGTGAGTAAGGATAAAAAGCCAAAGACTTATCCTATCATCCAATCCTGTATAATCGGCATTCTTTTGCCACCCCGAAAAAGACCGAACAATCACAACCAATAGAAAAATCAAAATAAAGTAGCGAACGACAGAGTGAGTCAACAGAAGTAAATCAAGCATGGTAATCGAATTTTGAGTGAGTTCGAAATTACTGCAAGATTCTGACTTATTTTAGCCAAACAACAATAAAAATCAAGCATTCAAAAAATAAAGGCTGCAGGTTTGATTTAATCCGGTAAATTACTTTTCAATAAAATTCATTGTTATGAAAAAGCTGCTTGTTATAGTATTTATTTCCATTACTGCCCTGGTAAACGGCCAGGAAAATCTTTCCTATCAACGACCGCCAGAAGAAATTGCTAAACTATTGGAAGCACCCTTAACTCCCTTTGTTTCCTTTTCGCCTGACAAACAATGGATGTTGTTGCTAGAGCGCTCTGATTTTCCAACGATTGAACAGTTATCCAGACCCGAACTTCGCATTGGCGGGTTACGCATTAACCCAGAAAATTTTGGCCCCAGTCGAGGCAATTATACTATTGGAATAAAAGTAAAGCGCTTAAGCGATAACCAGGAGTTAGAGGTAAAAAATCTTCCCACACCACTTACCGGTAGCAGTGTTACTTTTTCACCTGATGGCAAACGAATCTGCTTTATTCAAAATGATGCGAGTAGAATAGAGTTATGGGTGATTGATGTGGCTACATTAACCGCATCGAAACTTTCCGAACGAAAATTAAATACTGCAATGGGTGGCTACACCTGGCTATCGGACTCTCAACACGTTCTTTTTACAGCAGTCCCTAATGGATTAAAACCTCTTCCTGAAAAAACAAGAATTCCTACAGGCCCCATTGTTGAAGAAAACCTTGGCAAGAAGGCACCTTCGCGTACCTATCAGGATCTTTTAAAAAACAGGTATGATGAAGCGGCATTTGATTACTACACGCAATCCGATCTGATTTTAAAAAATGTATTTACAGCAACTGAGAAAACATTGAGTTCCGCTGCCATTCATTCCGATTTTACGCCTTCACCTGATGGTAAACTGGTGCTCACGGAAATTGTTCAGCATCCATACTCCTACCTGGTGCCGGTTTATCTCTTCCCGAAAACGGTAAATGTTATTGATCTGAATGGAAAGTTGGTGAAAGAGATCGCTAGGATTCCTCTGCTTGATTATATACCAACTGGATTTAACGCAACACAACGTGAACCCCGCGGGCATAATTGGCGAGCCGATAAACCCAGCACGCTTGTTTGGGTGCATGCGCAAGATGATGGCGATCCAAAAATGAAGGCCGACATCCGCGATAAAGTTTTTACACAAGACTATCCGTTTTCGGGTAATGCGAAAGAACTCATCGCACTGCCATTGCGCCACAGTCGTATTGTTTGGGGCAACGATAATGTTGCCTGGGTATATGAACGGTGGGTAAGCGACCGCAAGGAACGTGTGTACCAGGTTAATCCAGCTACCGGACAAAAGAAAACTTTGTTCGACCGCGACTACGATGATGGCTATAATAATCCGGGTAGCGTGATTACTGAGACTAATCAGTTTGGTCTTAATACCATCATGATTAAAGAGAATAGTGTTTTTTTAAGTGGTGCAGGTCCTTCTCCTTTGGGTGATATGCCTTTTATAGATAAGATGGATTTAACTTCATTGAAGAAAACCCGGCAATGGCAATGCGTGGCCCCGTTCTATGAATACTTTATTACTTTTCTCGATTCAAAAAAAGGAACCTTTGTTACTTCGCGTGAATCGAATACTGAAAATCCTAATTACTATGCCCGCACACTTGGCTCTTCCAAAGTAACGGCCATTACTTCTTTTCCGCATCCCTATCCGCAAATTAAAGATGTAAAAAAACAAGTACTAAAATACAAGCGTGCCGATGGTGTGGAACTTACTGCCGATCTATACTTACCGCCTGGCTATAAAAAAGAATCGGGTCCGTTACCGGGATTTGTGTGGGCCTACCCCCGCGAGTTTAAATCTGCCGATGCAGCCGGACAAGTAAAAGGTTCGCCATATACTTTCACCCGATTGAGTTGGGGCGGCCCTATTTATTGGGTAATGCGTGGCTATGCGGTGTTAGACAATGCCTCGATGCCTATTGTGGGAGAAGGCGATAATGAACCCAACGATACGTATGTGCCGCAATTGGTTGCCAGTGCACAGGCAGTAGTTGATCATGCTGCTTCCTTAGGTGTACTCGATCCAACACGGGTCGGGGTAGGCGGTCATTCTTATGGAGCGTTTATGACGGCCAACCTGCTCGCGCACTCTGATATTTTTAAAGCCGGCATTGCCCGTAGCGGTGCTTATAACCGAACCCTTACCCCGTTTGGGTTTCAGGCCGAAGAACGAACTTACTGGCAAGCACCGGAAGTGTATTACCAAATGTCGCCTTTCTCGTATGCCGATAAACTAAAAGAACCGATTCTGTTTATTCATGGTGAGGCCGATAATAATTCAGGAACGTTTCCTATCCAAACCGAAAGATTTTATAATGCGATTAAAGGACATGGTGGCACATCACGTTACGTAGTGTTGCCTTATGAAAGTCACGGATATGCGGCCAAGGAAAGTATTTTACATACGCTTTGGGAAATGGATAGTTGGTTGGATACCTATGTGAAGAAGGCAAAAGAAAAACCAAAAGACGAAAAGGTTAATCTAAAGTATTGATGCTGAAGGTTAGAACTCCATATTTTGTTTTTGATAGTGGAACTTTGCTACCTTCACTGGCTAGGCTAATCACATGAAAATATTCTTATCACTACTTCTTTTCCTTTCGGGATTTTCCTTGGTGCAGGCCCAACCCGATACTGTAAATGTTGGCGCTTACGTTATCAGCGTACACGATATAAATTTTAGGGACAAGGAATACACCATGCGGTTCTGGTTGTGGTTTTTATACGATAATCCTGATTTTGATTTTAGTACTCAATTAGATATTCCTAATGCTAAGTCCATTGATCCTCCCGAAATTATTTTAGATAGTCTGGAAGGAAGGGCCTGGGCCATTATGAAAATGAAAGCCACGATGAAAGAAAGCTGGAAGGTGGCCGACTTTCCATTTGACGAGCAACACTTGAGCGTACAAATTGAAAATTCTTTATTCGACAATAAAACCCTTGTCTTTAAGCCAGATGTGATTGGCAGTACCTACGATAAAGAAGATGCTCTGGATGGCTGGAACATTAAGAACTTTAAAGTTTCTAATATCCAAAATGATTATGAGACTGGTTTTGGTGATCAGCAACCCTCGCGAAGTCTTCAAAATTTTTCAGCTTTTCTTCTTGAGATGGATATTGAGCGAAACGCCTGGGGGCTTTTCCTTAAAATTTTTATTGGCATGTATATCGCCTTTCTGATTTCGATAATCAGTTTTACCATTCAGGTTTCTGAATTGGAACCGCGCTTTGGACTACCTGTAGGTGGTTTGTTTGCCACAGTCGGTAATAAATATATTATCGATTCGATACTACCAGAAACATCGGCCTTTACATTGGTGGATTCACTGCATACACTTACATTCCTTGCCATTTTTGGAACCCTGGTTGTCTCCGCTATCGCGTTGAGGCAATATGACAATGGAAATAAGGAAGCTGCTGTCCGTTACAACCACATAGGATCCCGTTGGGTGGTTATTCTTTATGTTATTGCTAATGTGATATTGGTTGGAGTGGCAATCTTCTAAAATCGGATACTTGATACTTGATACTTGTCACTTGATACTGGTGACATGATTCTGTATGTCTGATACGAGTAGATAAAAATAAATGTGATCGGCATAGATCCAGAGACTAGAATCCAGTAACCAGTTACGCTCTATTCTTCGTATCAATCACAATAGTTACCGGGCCATCATTTACCAGACTTACTTTCATGTCTGCACCAAACTCTCCGGTTTGTACGGATTTACCTAATTGAGTTGTTACAGCTGCAATAAATTTATCGTAAATAGGAATCGCTACCTCGGGTCGTGCAGCCTTTATGTAACTGGGTCGATTCCCCTTCTTGGTACTTGCCTGTAAAGTAAATTGGCTAACAAGAATAATTTCGCCACCTGAATCTTTCACACTTACATTCATCACACCTTCTTCATCGTTAAAGATGCGAAGGTTGACAATCTTACTTGCCAGCCACTCAATGTCTTCGGCATTATCCGCTTCTTCAATACCCACCAATACAACCAACCCAGCATGAATCTGAGCTTTTAAGTTTACATCTATCTCCACCGAGGCGTTGGTTACGCGTTGAATAACGGCTATCATTTTGTTTTCTTTTTAACTGTTTCAGGTTGATAATCCAACGGAAGTGTATCCGCCATTTTCTCAGACCATGCCCAATAATTTTCTACGAAAACATCACGATAGTCTTCATAATATCCGTTCGCGTAGAGCTTAAGTTTAGGCGCTTTAAAATTTATAATCGAAGTTTGCCATTTAACGCTGGTACGTCCAGCAACTTTTAAGTACCCACCCTCCTCTTTCTCTTTTTTGTAATCAATCTTAAGCATTCCCTGATATTCAACTTCGTGATCGGAATTTACTATTTCAGATCCCGTTAGCAAAATCTTTCCCAAGCTATCAATCAATTCTGGTTTAGAACTTAGATTCAAATAATATCGTAGGCTATCTTCTTTACTTTTTTCTGACCCTTCCTGTTGGCTACGCAAAGTTCTGATCTTTGCATTTAAAATTTTCTGCGAGGGTCGCTCTGGATTGGGGATCTTAAAGTATTTCCTTACTTCAAAACCTTGCTGTAGCAATGAGTCTGCTCGCAACATTCTTATAAAATGAGACATGGAGCCTTTATAAGCTCTGAGCCTTTCCTTATTCCAATGTTTCTCTCCCGATTTTTTTTCTGTCGTCAAATTTTGAAATGAGGGAATGCCTACATAAATCAAGCTTCCGGATTTAAAATCAATTTCAAATGAATATAAGTAGTAATCAATTTTAAAACCTAAGGCCTGGTTCTCGATTTGGATTGGCTCACGTGCATGAGCAACTAATACATTGGCCTTCGTATCGTAGTATAAATGAATGTTCTTTGGATTAAGAATTTTGCATTGTCTTGCATTTATTGTCTCGCCAATAAAATGCTTTTTAAATATTTCGAAATTACGAGCCCAACCAGTTGTATCTTCTCTTACAATAACCTCGCTCAGTCTGATTTCTTTTTGTGTAAGCTTTATCTCTAATCTAAAACCATTGTCATTAAACTCTAGCGATTGCTGATAGGTACTGTAGCCAACAAACGTAACCGTTAAATCATATTTCCCAGAAGGAAAGTCCCTTAACGAAAACTTTCCAGCCGCATCGCTACTTGTTCCAATTCTGGTATTAGCAAAGAATACATTAGCGAAAGCTACAGGCTGATTGGTCTCTGAATCAGTGATTGTGCCTGTAAGAGTATTGTGTTGAGTAAATCCAAGTATCGAAACAAACAAACAAACTGCTGTAAAAAAGCATTTCATCGTTCAATACCGCTGCATAACTTCTGACTCATGAAAAAATATTCCGGTTCCATTTTCTTTGGCAAGAGTTTGCATAGCTCGGGCCACTTTGATTGACTCTATACTTTTATATCTGTTTGGGATTAAAAAGCCCAAATATTTATACACCACTTTGGCAATATCTTCACCGGCTCGCTTTTCCTTTCTCGGGCCAGTCAAGAGAGAGGGTCTAAGAATGTGAAAACAGTTATAACCAAGTTTAGAAATAGCATCTTCCACCTCACCCTTTACCTGATTATAAAAAATAGCTGAGTTCTTGTTTGCTCCCAGCGCTGATACTAATAGAAATTGTTGCGCTCCATTATGCTTTAACATTTTGGCAAGCGCAACGGGATAATCAAAATCAACTTTTCGAAAAGCTTCTTTACTTTTAGCTTGTTTTATGGTAGTGCCTAAACAACAATAAACATCATCAGCTTTTAAGGTTGCCAATTGATCTAACTGATCAATCGTTAATATGACATTCTCCAGCTTGGGGTGCTGCAACTCCAAAGGTTTTCGGCTGAGTGCAATTACTTTATCGTACTCGGATGCTTCCAGCAGTAGCAGTAGCAATTGATTTCCGATTAAACCGGTAGAGCCAGCTATCAGGGCGATGCGTGCCATTTAAAAAGTCTGTTGGATTTCCTTTTTCAATTCGGTAAGTGCGTGATTTATCAAATCCACTTTCTTCTCCATCACCATTTCAAAAATCTTTTTTGATAAATCAATGCTGGTGGCCTCTGCAGCCAGGGTGGATGCAGCTTCATTCACCAAAATAACCAAGTCTTCCTTTGCGTTGCGAATTTGATTCCAAACCTCCTCACCCATATACACCTGTTGCGATACATTGTGATTGTATTCGTTTCTAATTTCGTCTAGTACAACCTTGTGAAAATCGCGTGCCGTAAAACCAGGATTGTTCAACCGGATCAGTAAATTCTGTGGTGCAATTCTTTCCAGAAATAACGTCATGCGCTCATAGGCCTGCAAGCGGGCCGGCAGAATGGTTTCGATGCTTCGGCTGCGTACTTCCAATCTCTTTAGTTCAATTTCTTTTAGAATAAAGGATCGTACGGTAAGATAAACCGCGTACAGCACCAGCGTGGCGGGTATAATTATTTTACCAAATTCAATAAGTGCTTCCATAGGAATTAAATCAAGATCAAAGGTGTTTAAATTTTAGATACTTTTGGTAGTCTTACCTCCAATAAAACCTAGATGTTCGATAATATTAAACCTGTTGGCTTAACCCCCCGTGCCGCTGAAGAAGTTCGCAAGATTATGGCAACTAAAAATATTCCTGCCGGATATGGATTGCGCGTTGGTGTTCGGGGGGGTGGCGGTTGCGGGGGGGTATCCCTGATTATTGGTTTTGACAAACAAAAGACTTCAGACCTTACCTACGAACTAGAAGGAATTACCCTACACGTAGATAAAAAACACACGATGTACCTATTTGGTAAGGAAGTTGACTTTTACGAGGGAGCCGATGCAAAGGGCTTTATGTTTGCCGATCAACAAAAATTCATGGAGCCTGGTTAGGAAAAAATATAGTCAACGTGCTGAGAAAAGATCAGACAGCGCAACCAGCATACAATCTTTAATTCTTGATTTGATTTACTGTTACGGTCGCTTTTTTGCAAACACCACCAATCGGTGGGTTGAATTTCGAAATCCGTACTTCCACGGCTTTAGCTTCTGTAAACGTCTTGAGCGAACGTTTGGCGATGGCATGGCCTACGGTTTCCAATAACTTCGAAGGTTTGCCCATTTCTTCTTTTACAATGGCATAGAGATCTTCGTAATTGATTGTGCCTGCGAGGTCATCGCGAAAAGCAGAATCCAAAAACTCGGTTTCTACAATTACATCTACGTCAAATTTATTTCCTGAAGAGCGTTCATGCGGATACACACCATGATAGGCATGAAATTCCAGACCTTCTAATGCTACTTTACCTGTCATTGAATATCATCAAAGAAAGATCGTTGCATTCTGGGTTCTTCAGTAATCATGGATTTTACGGGCTCGGGAGCTAAAACGGGTACGGGTGCTGATGCCTTTATTTCGGTTTCTATAACTGCGTTTGGAAAGAGTGCTTTTCTACTTTCGCGCTTGGCCAACGCTAAATGCTGATCGGGGTCAAAATCGCGGGCAGCTGTTTTAGCTCGCTCCACCCGATCAATGGTTTCGCCAGCGGTTCTTTTTAAATCCGATAACAAATTATCGCGATGCAATTCCAGTGTTTTATAATGTTGTCCTAATGCTTTAAGTCTATCCTCCATCTCGGCCAACATTTGCTTAGAGATCATCTCGGCTTCTTCAATGGTATCTTTAGCTTTTATTTTGGCTTCATTAAGAAGCGAATCAGCCTTCATTTGATTCTCACGCAAAATCAATTCGGCTGTTTTATTAGCCTGCCCAATAACATTGGCTCCCGTGTCTTCCGCAGTTTTCAATGTCTTGAACAAGGAACTTTCTACCTCGCGCAATTTCGAAACTTCGCGTTCAGTTGCTTCCAGTTTTATCCGTATCTCTTTCGACTCGTCCAGCGATCGTTCCCACTCTTGCGAAAGGGTTTGCAAAAATGCGTTGACCTCGTCTTTGTCGTAACCTCTTAAAACTTTTTCGAAAGCCTTCTGTCGGATTTCCAGCGGTGTAATTTTCATAATTGGCGTGGTTAAAATTGAAGTTTAAAAAATGATCAAGCCTAAAAAATAGTACAGCTAATTCATTAAGGATTTGCTGTATAACGTTAATCCACAGTCAAATGTATGAATTTATGTGAAATTTCCCACAGTCCGGTTTCAAAAGCAGCTGATTCTAAGTCAATTACTAATACTAGCTGTTAAACGTTAGATCCCATACCGATATCGTCCGGTCGTCACTGGCGCTCACCAACTGGTTATTGAAATCTGTCCAAACTAATTTATTTACGGAAGTACCGTGGCCGGCATGCCTTCCCTTATCGATTACTTTTAACAACTTTAGTTCATCCGCCTTCCAGATCTTAATTGATTTATCCATACTGGCTGTTGCAAAATATTCCCCGGAAGGGCTAAAGGCAATGTGATTAATGGCAAAGAGATGCGCAGCCACCTCGCCCGCTTGTTTGTATGCTGCATCAACCTGCCAGGCTTTTAAACGTGCATCTCGCGAGCCACTGATTAAGAATTTATAATCATTCGTGTAGTTAAGTGTGAACACCGAATTCTTATGTGCCACAAATTCATACTTCAGTTTATAATCTGGCAGCGAAAAAACCCGGATGGCATGGTCACTAAACCCAATCGCCACTTCTTTTGCCAGTGGATTGACAGCCAAAACACGGGCACTCTTTTCGGAAATGGCGAACTTCTTTTTAACAACCCTGTTATCCAGATCAACGATAACCAATCCTCCTTCTCCGGTCGCTATTAATAAATCATTCTCAAAACATTGAATATCGAAAATTGCTCCTTTCGTCATTTGCAGTGAGGCCACTTCTTTCTTTTCCTTCCAATCCAACATATGAATACCCTCGTAATTATGACCAGCAATCAAAAGATTAGAATTAGGTATAGCGCACAGAGAATAAATTGAATTTGGCAACCGGGCAATCAGTTCACCTTCGGCAGGATTAGATAAATCCCACTTTACAATCATGCCATCGCCTCCACCCGAGAAAAAAATACTTGGAAAATCAGAGTGAACAACGGTATAAACACAATCGCGGTGACCTGTTAGTGAATGAAGTTTTTCTACCTTTATTGCTGACATCTATTCTGCTAAATGGATGATTTAAGAGTTTAATAGACAAAATTGAATTAATAAGCGAAAGAAACCAATGCCGCTACTAAAAACACAAATGTCAAGCAAAGAGAGCGGCTGGGGGCTTTGGTTTATTACAGAGGCAGAGCAGGAACTTTCCGAAGCTTCAAAAGAAACTGTTGATCCTTCGATCGTCAGTAATACCAAAAGGCTAGAGTGGCTTGCCGGACGTTCTTTAATTAAGGCCCTTGTGGAAAATTGTGGTTTGGACTTTTATGGTTTGGAAAAGGATGAATTCGGGAAACCCTTTTTAAAGCGCCATACTCATCACATTTCTTTATCCCACTCTTACCCGTATGTGGCAGCTCAAATTGACCCAACCTGTGCGGTTGGTATTGACCTGGAGCAGCCTAAGCCAAAATTATTGAACATTGCACACCGTGTATTATCAGTTGTTGAATTGAAAGATGCCGGTACCGATATAATTAAACATTGCATCTATTGGTGTAGCAAAGAAGCATTGTATAAATCGTATGGAAAGCGAGGGTTACACTTTGCCGATCATTTATTAATTGAGCCCTTTGAATTAAAGCGCAGTGGCGATTTAAAGGGAAAAATAATTGCCAATAGCAACAGTCGCGAAATGGCATTAACCTATAGTGTGCAGCCCGACTATGTGTTGGTATATACGAATGTTGATGACCTTAATTTTTAGTAAAATCTGGTTAACTTTAGAATATGAAAAAACTAGGGCTTGCTGTTTTGATGATGATAAGTTTGGCCGCAAATGCACAAACTGAGATAAAAGATTTCTCGCTTACCAATGTAAAAGATGGAAAGACAGTTTCTCTTAGTCAATACAAATCTTCGGTAGGTATAGCTGTTGTATTTACCAGTCACGAATGTCCGTTCGATAATTATTACAAAGACCGCCTGAAGGGATTGGTAAATACTTTTTCTGGAAAAATCCAGTTTCTCTTTATCAATGCCAATCAGGAATCGGAAGAAAACGAAGCCCAAATGGCCATCCATTATAGTGATTTACCAATCCCCTATTTAGCCGACAAAGACCAAAAAGTCATGGAAACTTTCGGGGCTCGCAAAAGCCCAGAAGTTTTTTTATTGTCAACCGTTAGCGGAAAATTTACAGTTGTTTATTATGGTGCCATTGATGACAACCCACAAACTGCAAACGATGTAAGGCAAACGTTTTTAAAAGACGCCATCGAAAAATTGCTGGCCGGGCAAAAAGTTGATGTTGCCATGCAACGGGCGGCTGGGTGTACAATCCGGAGGAAGTAACCTTGTTTAACTACTCTTCTTCAGAACCGTAGCACTTGCCTGCGCTGTAGGTAACACAACTAAGTCGGCAATAACCACGTGGGCCGGACGAGTAAGGACAAACAAAATCAAATCGGCAATATCTTTACCCATTAAAGGATCGAATCCCTTATATACATTTTTAGAACGTTCTTCATCGCCTTTAAATCGTACTATAGAAAATTCAGTTTCTACTAATCCGGGATGGATCGCGGTAACTTTTATGCTATGAGCATTCAAATCGATCCGCATCCCTTTGGTAAGTGCATCCACCGCAAACTTGCTGGCGCAATACACATTACCATTGGCATATATCTCTTTACCGGCAATCGAGCCAATATTTATAATATGCCCGCTATTGCGACTTGTCATTACCGGCAACACGGCTTTGGTAACATAAAGCAAACCCTTTACATTAATATCCAGCATCGCATCCCAGTCATCGATACTGCCGGTTTGAATAGGATCAAGCCCGTGCGCGTTACCTGCATTATTGATAAGCACATCGATTGTCCTCCAGGCATCCGGTAAGGAGGCAATGCTGTTGGCTACTTCTTTCTGATTACGCACCTCAAAAGAAAGCGTTGTTACTTCGGTATGCTGTTGTAATTCTGATGCTAACTTTTGCAAGCGATCTTTTCGTCTGCCACATAAAATAAGTTTAAAATTATTGATGGCTAAGGTTCGGGCCGTGGCTTCACCAATTCCTGAGGTGGCCCCCGTTATCAGGGCGATTCGTTTATTTGACATCAGAATAGTATTAATTATATGACAGCTTGAATGCTATCGCGCTGCAAATTAACTTATAAATGTGGGGATGAAAATCCGCTTATTGAAAAATAAAGTAAACAGCTATCGTATTCGTATTTAACCGTTTCAGCGGATCGCTATAGACGCTTGGGTCAGATCCCAACACATCAACCAAACCTTTTGCAAATCGAATTTCCTGTGAGAATTTGAATAGTGGGAAATAGAAATCGAAACCTAAGCCTGTTTCCAATTGCACGTTATACCTTTTGATATCCAATGTAGCCGAGCTTGCCTGAATATCATTTTTACCTGACAACTCAAGGCCCGGAGTAATTCCGCCCACCATATACATGCGCACATTCCCTCTGCGCATCGATTTATATTTTAGCAAAAAAGGAAACTCAACATGGGTTGTCTCTATCGATTGAAAGTCCGTGGCTTCATCGGTATAGTTATACTGGAGTGTATGTGTGTAAAATCCTGCTTTCGGCATAAGCCGCAAATCAACGAATTCACTTAGTTTGTAATTCACTAAAAAACCTAACGAAAATCCGGGTGAAAATCCAGCCATAACAGAATGCACCGTATCATATTGTGTGGTAACAAATTGATCGGCATACTTAACCTGATAAGCTGTTGTGTGTAACCCAATCATAAATCCGTAACTGATCAACCGCTGGTCGTAGTTTGGATTATTTTGCCGGGCCCACTTAAACAATTGTGCCTGTCCAACACAAGGTGCCAGGCCAAGCAGAACCAACAGAACTATTTTGTTCCGGTGTAAAGCGAACTGATGCCGAATGTTAATGACTGACATGTAGTATAGTTGAAACCAATCCGGTTAAGAATATTAGTAAAATCAGTACCATCTGGAAAAGCCTGCACAGACTCGGGCAAATATGTGTAGGCAGCTGAGTCGCGCGAAACCAATTGTCCTATTTTAGGCAAAACGAATTTAAAATAAAAGTTATAGAGCTGTTTAAAAGGAAAACCTCGGGGTTTTGAAAACTCCAGTACCACCAGTTGACCGCCTGGCTTAAGCACTCGTTGCATTTCTGTAAGGCCTTTTTCAAGATTTTCAAAATTACGCACTCCAAAAGCAACGATCACGGCATCAAATTTATTTTCTTCGAAGGGAAGATTTTCTGAATCGCCCAAACGTAAGTCTATTTTATGATCAATTCCACGCGCCTTCATCTTCTTACGGCCAACTTCCAACATTCCTTCTGAAATATCAACTCCAATAACCTGATCGGGGTTGAGCTTCAATGTTTCTATAGCAAAGTCGCCCGTGCCAGTGGCCACGTCAAGAATTAGCTTTGGCTTACTCTTAGCGAGCAATTTAATTGCCTTTTTTCGCCAGCGGATATCTATACCCAGGCTCAAAAAATGATTGAGAAAATCATAGTTACCGCTAATGGAGTCAAACATGCGAGCCACCTGCTGTTTTTTACCAGCGCGATCTTCTTTATAAGGAACAACTGACAAAATGAAATGATTAGTTTTAAACGTAGTAACAAAAGTACTATAAAAACAGGAAGGAAACGGAATGGTTTAGAAGTTCCGAATTCTTTCATGACAAAGGACAAAAATAGGAAGTATTATTTTGCCAGTACTTTAAATTCAACCCTGCGGTTTATTTCCCGGCCTCCGGTTTCATCATCGTTAGAAACCAACGGTCGCTCCTCACCATACCCTACGGACTTGATTCTACGACTGGAAATACCGCTGGAAGTAAGATAGGATTTAACCGCATCCGCGCGCTGTTGAGAAAGTTTCTTATTAGAGGTGTCGCTACCCACATCATCGGTATGCCCACCAATTTCAACTTGCATAGACTGGTTCTGTTTCATCATAGTTAGCATCATATTCAATTCATCAAACGATGCTTCTTGCAACGAAGCCTTGGCGAAATCAAAAAATACATGCCGTAATGCTGAAACTTCACCTACCGCTACTTTTCTTAGCTGAACTTTTCGCGTAACCGTTTGAGATTCCTCCGTTGCGCGCCCAAGGGAAACCTTAACGTTTTCAAAAATATATCCTTCTAATTCGATCGATACCACATACTCTTTCGGTACGGTTGACATGATGGCAAATTCATAAGCACCTGTGCCTAACTCCACAGAGCCAATTATTGAGTTATCCTTTCCGCGCATGCGAGCGGTTGCTTCTACTGGTTGTTTGGTTTCCGCGTCAATAATCTCCAACATAAACTTAATAGGCTGAACTCCTTTTTTAACAGGGGCTTTTGCCGCAACAGAATCCTTTTTTAAATCGGAAATCATATAGATATCAGAATACCCATACCCATCGGCTCGCACAGAAGAATAATAGAATTTATTGGGTGTACCGGTGGCAACAATAAATACTTCATCATCGGGTGTGTTAATAGGGTAACCCAGATTTTCTGGTTCTGTCCACTCTTTCTTTTCCGCATTCAATAAGGTGGCTTTGAATAAGTCGTAACCTCCCATACCCTTTCTTCCCTTAGAACTGAAATACAATGTTTTACCATCGTAATCTATAAAGGGAGCCTCTTCATCATACTCCGTATTAATACCTGGGCCCAAATTTTTTACAACAGTCCAGGCGCCTTTTTTATCCTTAGTGCATGAATAAATATCTAATCCACCCAAACCACCAGGTCTTTCGCTAGCGAAATAAATAGTCGATTCATCTTTTGTTATTGTAATGGAAGATTCATAAAAAGACGAGTTGATAGCTCCCGGTAAGGGTACCGGCTTACTCCATGTGCCATCGGGCTGCCGGTTGCTTGAAAAAATGTCGCCATCACCAACTCCATCTTTATAAATAAAAAGGATGTTACCATTCGGTGATAAGGCAATGTTTGAATCATTGAAACGGGTATTGATGGTAGGGCCAATATTTTGTGCCGGCTGCCAACTTCCGCCTTCCTTTTTACTCACGAAAATATCTTCAAAAGGCCTATTGTCATCACCCACATTTTCATTCAGGTTTCCTTCACGCCTGCGGGTTGTGAAGTATAATTCACTTTCCTCGGCATTTATTACCGGAGCGTAATCATCAAACTCGGAATTTATTTCAGGACCAATATTGGTAATAGAAAAAGGCTTGGGTGAAGCCATCAATTCCTTGCCAGTAACGCATTCGTCCAGTTTAAAGGATACTTCTTTTAATTCAACCCGATCCTTGCCCTTATAATTAGGGTTTTTATCCAATTTTATTTTGTAACGGGTATAAAAGTCAATCGCTTTGTCGAACTGTAATCCAAAATGATAGCTGCTGCCTATTTGATATTCAAGATCAAACCGAAAGGTTGGATTTTGATTATACACGCGCATCAAATACTTAACGCCTAACTCCTTTTGGATGGTGCGCACATGCATTAACCCGGCCTCTACATTCGCTTTTAAATTGGTAGTGTCGTAATTGGCTGCGATGATCATCAATTCGCGGGCATCATCCACGGCTTTGGTACTAGCCATAATTTCTGTGGCCATCTCATAATATTGTCGCGCCTGCTCTTTATCTTGTTGTTGAGCCAAGCCCAGCACTGATGCAAGAAAAAAAGTTAAAAAAATAAGACCACTCCCTACCCGATACATGGGATTCACAATTAGATTATCGCCATTAAAACCTGAATAATTTCAAGCTATTGGCAAGGTAGTAAAAACTCAAGACACCAAAATTTACGATTTGATCGAATAAAGTACTTGAAAATTACATTCTTGACTACTTTGCAGACTTTAACGTGATCTTGGGCCATGGAAATAATCTCATCAGAGTTTATAATCAGCAATACCGACATTGAAAGATGTCCACCACCGAATAAGCCAGAATTTGCATTCATCGGTAGATCCAATGTGGGTAAATCCTCTTTGATAAACATGATAACAGGACGTAAGGACTTAGCTAAGACTTCCTCCACGCCTGGAAAGACGCAAACAATCAATCACTTTCTTATTAACAAAGCCTGGTATCTCGTTGATTTACCCGGCTATGGGTATGCCAGTGTAAGTAAGACCCTAAAGCAAAATTGGATCACTTTTATTGATTCATATTTTGCGAACAGAGAAAATCTCTACTGCACTTTTATTCTGATCGATTCCCGACTTGATCCACAAGCAAAGGATATGGAATTTATTAAAAAGTTAGGATCATCGGGAATACCGATTGCACTTGTGCTTACTAAAACCGATAAACTTAAGCAAAGCGAGTTAGGGAAATCAAAGAATAAATTAGAGAAACGCTTATTAGAAGATTGGGATGAATTACCACCACTTTTTATTACTTCCGCTGAAAAAAAATCTGGCCGCAACGCCATTCTGGATTTTATCGAAACCGCTATGCTGGCGGATAGAGAAATTGATTAGTTTTGCGCGCTAAATAATTTATCGTATGGAATTATCAGAAATCGCATCGATCAGTGGAAAGGGTGGCTTGTTTAAAGTATTAAAGCCAGGTAAGTCAGGGGTGTTACTTGAATCGCTCGATGCAACAAAGACCCGGATTGTAGCCAGTGCTTCTCAAAAACTATCCTTGTTAAGTGAGATTTCAATTTATACTACAACTAAAGAAGGAACAACGGCCTTACAAGAAGTTCTGAAAAAAATCCATGCCGACTTTAAAGATGATTTGGGTGTGGATGGAAATTCAGACGGCAATGAGTTAAAAGCATTTTTAAAATCAGTACTTCCGGAATACGATGAAAATCGCGTTTATGTATCCGACATTAAAAAGTTGGTGAAGTGGTATGGGGTATTATTAGAGCAAGCTCCAGAAATTTTTACCGAAAAAGCAGAGAAGGCTGATTAAGTAAAACTTCCCGCTTTTTCAACCATTTTAGTTGAACCTACAAAAAATGGTGTGCGCTGATGAAGATCTTTAGGCTTAATTTCCAGAATTCTATTTTTCCCATCTGTTGCGATGCCACCGGCCTGCTCGGCTAAAAAAGCAAGCGCATTACACTCGTACATCAAGCGCAGCTTACCATTTTTGTCTTTGGCTGTTGCCGGATAAATATAAATTCCACCCTTTAATAAGTTCCGATGAAAATCGGCAACCAACGAGCCAATATACCGAGCTGTATAATTATTATCCTTGCAATATTTAAGATAAGTCTTAACGGATTCTGAGAACGAGTTTGACAACCCTTCATTGATCGAATAAATTTTTCCGTCAGCGGGAATGGTCATATCCGGATGCGATAACACGTACTCACCCAAAGTACTTTCATAGGTAAATCCATTTACGCCATGACCGGTTGTATAAACCAGCATGGTAGACGATCCGTATAGAATGTATCCGGCAGCCACTTGCTCTGCCCCGGTTTGTAAAATATCCTGATCCTGAATGGGCTGCCCTACCGGACTTTTTCTACGGTACACAGAAAAGATTGTACCAATCGAAACATTCACATCAATATTAGAAGAACCATCCAGTGGGTCAATAGCGATAACATAATTTCCATCGTTGTTCAAGTCCACAAAAGATTCAGTCTCTTCAGAAATTAAGGCGCAAACTTCGCCTCCTTTTGTTAAAGCACGCGTAAAGCGGATGTTTGCCAATACATCTAACTTTTGTTGTTGCTCACCACCCGAATTTTGCGAACCCATGGGCCCCATAATATCAATAAGGCCCGCCTTGTTTACTTCCCGATTAACCACTTTAGACGCAAGTGCTATATCTCGCAACAATTGCGATAATTCTCCACTGGCATATTGAAACTGATCCTGATTATTTTTAATGAATCGGTCGAGGGCGGTGCCAATTGGCAAGGCTATGCGCGAGGCTTCCATGAAATTGTTCATTAAGATGGTGTTTGACTGGGGGATTACTAAATTCGCCCGATTAAAGGCATTGCAAATATAGCTTTGCAAACGTTTGAAATCAACAAAAACAGTAGTATGAAGGTTTTTAAATTCGGGGGCGCATCACTTAAGAATTCGCAGGGTTTCCATAATGTGGCATCTATAATAAAGGAGCATTCAAAGGAGCCGCTGCTGGTTGTTGTTTCGGCCATTGGTAAAACAACCAACGCACTGGAACGGGTTGTAGCGTTGGCACAAGCCAAAAAGGATTATCAATCAGTTCTTCTGGAAATCCATCATCAACACAAGCAGATCATAATCGAATTGAAACTGGAGGCTGATACAATTAATCAGTACTTAGAAACTATAATGCACACAATAGCGATTAAAGCCGAAGCAGCGGGTGAATATGATTTTATTTATGATCAAGTAGTGTCTCAAGGTGAAATCTTATCCTCAGCTCTTTTATTCAGTTTTATTCAGTCAAAGAATTTTTCAGTTCAGTGGATTGATGCCCGTAATTATATATATACCGATGAAACCTATCGGGAAGGCAAAGTGAATTGGTCACAAGCGCAAGCATCAATAAAATCACTGAATGAAATTCTTCAAAAGAAAATTATAATTACACAGGGTTTTATTGGTGGCTCTACACACAACACGACTACCACGCTGGGGCGCGAAGGTTCAGATTTTAGTGCGGCTATTTTTGCCACCTGTTTAAATGCAAAGTCAGTAACCATTTGGAAAGATGTGCCCGGTGTGATGAGTGCCGATCCTAAGCGTTTAAAGAATGCGGTGGTATTTGATGAGCTTCCCTACCAGGAAGCTGCCGAGATGACCTACTATGGCGCATCCGTTATTCATCCGAAAACCATTAAGCCGTTGGCTAATGCTAACATTCCTTTATGGGTAAAAAACTTTGATGATCCATCGTTACCCGGAACGATTATCCACGATTGCAAAATCGATAAACTGCCTCCGCTCATTGTGTTTAAAGACAATCAATGCTTGATCTCTTGCCGGGTGACTGACTACTCGTTTGTGAACGAGCCCCAGATGAACACAATTTTCGAAATTCTTTCTCAACGCGATGTACGCGTTAACGTGATGCAAAATTCCGCTATTTCATTTTCCTTTTGTGTCGACTTTCGCGAACCTAAAATTAGTCTGTTGATTGAGGCTTTAAGTAAGAAATTTGAAGTGTACTATAATACGGACCTTACCTTGATAACGGTAAAGAATTATGATGTGGCCACATTTCATGAATACCGAACCATGCCGGGTGTTATTCTGGAACAATCTTCTCGATCTACATTGCAGGTGTTGGTTAAAAGTTAGTGTGCCTTTGACTGAAGCTCATTTACAAATTGGTCAATCGATCGATCTAACATTTCAAAAACTTCCTGAAAATCAGCTATGTTCCCGTGATACGGATCGGGTACATCTCCCAAACCGTTTGGATCATACTCGCGCATTAATTTGACTTTATTCTTATTAGGCTGGGCTGATGGTAATTGCAGGATATTAAATTGATTGCTCTTGTCCATAGCAAAAATGTAATCAAATTCTTTTAGGTCAGCATCGCATAATTGTCGTGCTGTATGATTCATGGCCACTCCATTTTTTTGAGAAACAGCCAGCGTACGATAATCGGCAGGCCCACCTATGTGGTAATCGCCCGTACCGCAGGAGTCGCACAAATAGGAAAGACCTTGCTTCTGAATCTTATGTTTAAAAATGGCAGCCGCCATGGGTGACCGGCAAATATTGCCCAAACAAACAAATAAAACCTTCATCCTTCAAAATTACAGCGTGGAGATTACTTGACCGAATAATGCTGCAGCTAACTTACTTCATAAATTTTTCATCCATACTCATTAAAACTGTTCAGCACGAAAGTGTGAATCCTTTCTTATTTATAAACACCACCGAAATCAATAACTTTGTCAAAATTTTTCAACATGCAGTTTATCAAAGTTACCGACAACAAAGAGCCCTATATAGCCCTGATCGAACTAAACAGGCCTAAAGAACTGAATGCGCTCAACCGACAGCTCATGGAAGAGGTACGAGATGCGTTGCAACAATTAGATAAGAATGACGCGGTGCGTGTAATAATAATTACCGGCAACGAACAAGCTTTTGCCGCTGGGGCAGATATAAAACAAATGGCCGATAAGACGGCTATCGATATGTTAATGATCGATCAGTTTAGCACCTGGGATCAGATTCGTAAAACAAAGAAGCCCATTATAGCGGCTGTGTCGGGTTTTGCGTTGGGTGGTGGCTGTGAGTTTGTTATGACCTGCGATATGGTGATTGCTTCTGAGACAGCCAAGTTCGGCCAACCAGAAATAAAAATTGGTACGATGCCAGGTGCGGGTGGCACACAACGATTAACGAAAGCAGTGGGTAAGGCGAAGGCCATGGAGTTAATTCTTACGGGAAGATTTTTATCTGCCGAAGAAGCCCATTTTTATGGGTTGGTGAATAAAGTTGTTCCAAAAGAAATGTATTTGTATGAAGCCTTTCAGTTGGCGAAAGAGATTGCGCAGCTTTCGCCTGTGGCAGTTCAACTAGCAAAAGAATCCATTAATCGTTCCTTTGAAACTCATTTAGATGAAGGACTTACACTTGAGCGAAAAAATTTCTATCTAACGTTTGCTTCGGAAGACCAGAAGGAAGGCATGAGAGCGTTTGTTGAAAAAAGAAAACCGAATTTTAAAGGAAAATGACATACGATTTACGAATTGTGAATTACGAATTACAACTTACGTGAGTTTCATTTATTCACTTGCAATTGTTACAGCTCAGCTGCTGTACTCTATAGTAGCAATTTTTAATCCTAAAGCACGATTATTCGTTGATGGAAGGAAGGGTCTTTTTGAAAAATTAAAATCAAGGCTGGCTGCAAATAATCAACCCTTGGCTTGGGTTCATTGTGCTTCTCTGGGTGAGTTTGAACAAGGACGACCTATCATAGAAGCCTTCAAAAAACAACTTCCACACTATAAGATTTTGCTCACTTTCTTCTCACCCTCCGGATATGAAGTGAGGAAAAACTATCCGGGAGCTGACTACATTTTCTATTTACCGTGGGACACCGCAACAAGCGCAAAACGATTTATCAAAATTGCCAATCCAGCTTTAGCCATATTTGTTAAATATGAATTCTGGTATCATTACTCAAAAGAGTTAAACAGTAAAAACATTCCGATTATCTCAGCATCGTGCATCTTCCGGCCCAATCAGGTTTTTTTTAAATGGTATGGACCTATTTTTCGGGTTATCCTTAAAAACTTCACACACTTTTTCGTTCAGTCCAATCAGTCGATTGAATTGCTCAACCAAATCGGAATCGAAAACGTTACCCTTGCGGGCGATACCCGGTTCGATCGCGTTCATGATATCGTTCAAAACTCCAATCCCATTGACATTGCTCAACAATTTAAGGATACTGACAAAGTTTTTGTTGTCGGGAGTCTTTGGCCGGAAGATCTCGAAGTACTTGCTCCTTTCATTAATGAGAATAAAGATTTGTTAAAATTTATTATCGCGCCCCACGAAATAAGTGAGAATTTTTTAAAAGAAATTGAAACCTCGATTCATGTTAAAAGTGTTCGCTTCTCTAAAACAGGACAACATCTACACACATACAATGTGCTGATCATTGACAATGTCGGCATGTTATCGAGTTTATATAGGTATGGTGAGTTTGCTTTTGTGGGAGGCGCGTATGGAAAAGGCCTTCATAATATTCTGGAAGCGGCTTGTTATGGCGTGCCCATTTTCTTTGGAAATAAAAACTATGAGAAGTTTGAGGAAGCCAAAGAACTAATTATGCGTGGCGGTGCATTTAGTGTAGCCGATTATTCCGAATTGAAAGCTACCTATGAGTTAATGATTAATCGCCCAGAAAATTATTTGTTGGCCTGTGAGGTAACTAAATCATATGTAACAGAAAATCTAGGAGCTACCGAAAAAATAATGTCTTATTGCCACAAACTTCTTAATACATGATTGGGCGGGTAATGAAATCAACGGGCTCGTGGTATGAAGTGATTGGAGAAGATCAAAAGAAATATGCTTGTCGCACACGGGGAAAATTAAGACTTGAAGACTTCAAGGAAAGTAATCCCATTGCAGTGGGCGATCGCGTTGTTTTTGAATTGGATAAGAACGAAGGGATTATCGCTGAAATTCTTCCACGCGACAATCATATGCTGCGGCAATCTGTTAAACGCACAGGTCATGCAAGCGTTTTAGCTGCCAACATCGATCAAGTATTGATCATGGCAACTATCAAGCAACCGCGCACATCCATGGGTTTTATTGATCGGGTATTAGTTTCAGCAGAATCATTTCGAATTCCACAAGTCATTCTTTTTAACAAAAAAGATCTGCTGAATGAAAAAGAAGTTGATGCATTAGAGCACGTGCTTACACTTTATCAAAGCATTGGCGTGTTGACAGAATCAATTTCTGCACAACAAGACGAAAGCATCGAAATGGTTGAGAAAATTCTCCAAGGCAAAGTGACCCTTATTGCCGGTCACTCAGGTGTAGGTAAATCGACTCTACTTAACCGGTTGTCACCGGATTTCAAACAGAGTACGGGTGCTATTTCTGATTTCTCAGAAAAAGGGACTCACACCACTACGTTTGCCGAAATGTTGAAAGTAAATACATCTACTTTTATTATTGATACTCCAGGAATCAAAGAGTGGGGATTGGTGAATATGGATCAGCAGGAAATTTCGGATTACTTTCCAGAAATGCGAAGCCTACGCCTCGAATGTAAATTCGGCTCCCGATGTTTGCACATCAATGAACCTAAATGTGCGATTAAAGAAGCCGTAGAATCTGAGTTGATCGCTCCAAGTCGTTATAACAGCTATCTGAGTATGGTACTGGGGGAAGATAACAGGAAGTAGATCGCTAAAGAGATTGAAGTAGTTTAAAATAAGCTACCCCCAGGCGAACGTCCAGCAACCTCAAAGACAATTTTATTTCGTACCTCACTCTTTGTTTCAATGCGTCTGTTTCTTCATTAGTCACATTGAGTTCCTTTATTTTTTGGCAAACCCTTAGGGTAGACCAACGTTGGGTACTCGATTTTTTAAATTGATTCTTCGACATCGAATTTGAAACAGATCGCTTCTTTAAAAGTACTTGTGGGGTGTAAATGAATTTAAACTTGCGGGAAGCCCGGATCCAAAAATCAAAATCCTCAAATGCCAACAGTTCATCATAGCCACTTAAATGGTCAATCACCGATCTGCGAAACATCATCGTGGGCGAACAAATAAAATATCGGTCAATCACATCTTTATAAATATCCCCGCTTGGGATTGTATGATGGGGGTATTTGTCAGAATGTAGTCTTAGTAAAGTACCCTGTTCCTCAACGTGTTCAGCATCAGAAAAAGTTACACCATAATCCTGTCCTGCTTTCATAAATACCTTTATTCCAACCTCCACTCGATTTGGCAACAAAATATCATCCGCTGCCAGATCAATAACATATTCACCCTTTGAAATTTTATAAGCCTTATTAAAAGTTTTGCAATACCCAAGATTTGTTGCATTAATCAAAAGAGTAGTTTCGGGGTGATTGGCAATCCAGCGTTTAATTATTTTAGGGCTACCATCGGTACTCCCATCATCGATTACAATTAATTCAATGTCATTGTACGTTTGGTTGATAACAGAATCCAAAGCGGCTTCGACAAAGCGAGCCTGGTTATAACAAACACAAATAATGGTAACAAGCGGTGTGCTCATAACATCTTTGTAAATGTTTGTTTCTTGGTTACAACCCCCCCAATGCTTGTTTTAAAGTGAAGCAACGATTTATTTACGTGGCCATTGATCATGGAGGTGCCCAGATCGATCATGCTGATCTTGAGCTTTAACGCATAATCATAAATTCCTGAGATTAAAAAAACAGCCGGGCTAATACGATTATAAGTTTTTTTATGCGCATAATAAAACGTATAAAGAATTGTTTTGCTCACACGAATCACAATGGCAGCAGCACTAATCTCTGAATTCGTTCCAACCTTAAAAAATAAAATCCGATCAGGAAATACGGTCACTAGTTTCCTCAATTCGGGCAACGTCATGGAAAGCGATTGGTTACGCTCTTCTCTACAGGAAGCAATAAAAGAATACAACGTAGGTAGTTGTTTTCTAGTAACCCTCTCAAATTCAAATAGTTTTTCGGCCTTAACTAATTTTTGTCTTTCCGAAATTTTGATTTTTCTATGGTAGGGTTTCTCATCAACTAAAATGATGCTGCAAACATCTTCGCTAAATTTAAATTCGAGATTTAACAGTGAATCATTTAAAAGTTGAGCTTCACATTCATTGTATAAATTCGGATGATTACGAATAAGTATTTCATTTACACCTAGTTGTATCAGCTTCTGCTGAATTTGAATTACAAAATCTTCCAGTTGCTCCTTACTCAGTTTTCTGTAAAACTCGAAGCCACCAAATGGCGCGCGCCACGGACTGATAGCCTCTTTGGCTTTAAACTGGAAAGAAATTCGGGCACTTACTTTGTCTGATTTTATTTCGCGATACTCAAAAGTGTGCCACCCTTTTTTAGTTTGAAGCAAAAGATGCTTTGAATCGTTAAACAAAAATTGAGTACCTGGTAAAAAAGGTGAACTTAAATCAGCCGTATGATGGAGGTAAAATTTCAAACCAAAATAAATCAAGCCTTGGTTTTTACCTTACTCCATTCTTTAAATTGCCAGTACACCAAACCCGTAGTCAGGTGATTTCCCTTCACATCATGAATTTTTATTTCGCAAGGCACCACTATTGATTCCTGTGTTTGCAAGGGCAAAATCACTTTTTCTTCAAGCCATTCCTTTGAAATAGTAAACTCCGCGGTTGCATCCATCTTCCCCTGATAATGATAATTCATTTCAAGTCGTTGCATAATGATTCGGTACTTATTCATATCCAGACTACTTAAAAGGAGAAATCCCGTTGTAAATTCTGAGATGGTTGCCAGTCCGCAGGCGTGTAAGCCGCGGATATGATTAAAATTACTTCTGCGGTAGGGCATAATTGCTTTTAATCGATAATCTTCGATTTCGATTATTTTAAAACCATGTGGCTTGTTAAACGGAATCATCCTGCTAAGCGACCAATTAAGCACTTTTAGATAAAAGGCTGAATGTTTTGCTTTTTGCAGTATTTTGGCGGCATCGAACATAATAGGAATTACGAATTTAGGAATTACGAAGTACGATTAATGTCCCCCTTATTTATAGGGATTAGAATTACGAAGTACGATTTTATTAATCAGAAATAGAAGATGAAAAAAGTAATTGTTTTGGGAGCTGGACTGGTTGGAAAAACAATGGCCATTGACCTGGCCAAAAATTTTGACGTTACGGCTGTTGATATTAATGAGCAGGCTTTGTCTGAACTAAGCAAAGAAGGAGTAAAAACAAAGAAAGTGGATCTCGCCAACACCACGGTGCTTACAAATCTGCTTGAACCTTTTGATTTAGTCATTGGCGCTGTGCCCGGATTTATGGGTTTCAAAACCTGCAAGACCGTTATCGAGGCCGAAAAAAACATGGTGGATATTTCTTTCTTTCCTGAAGATCCATTCCTGTTAGACGATTTGGCAAAAAAGCATGCGGTAACCATTGTGACTGACTGCGGAGTGGCACCCGGTATGGGCAATATCATTCTGGGCTATCACGATAAAAAAATGAAAATCAATTCGTATGAGTGCCTGGTGGGTGGCTTACCGCTTGTACGTGAATGGCCTTACGAGTACAAAGCGGTTTTCTCACCCATTGATGTTATTGAAGAATATATTCGGCCAGCCCGGTTCGTACAAAATGGAATTGTTGTAACCCGCGAAGCATTATCGGATGCCGAGTTGATTCATTTCAATGAAGTGGGCACCTTGGAGTCATGGAACTCAGACGGGTTGCGTTCTTTAATCAAAACAATGAGCCACATTCCGGATATGATTGAAAAAACATTGCGGTATCCAGGTTGTGTCGAGTATTTGCAAGTGCTGAGAGAATCTGGTTTTTTCTCGTACGAGGAAGTAGACGTAAAGGGCGTAAAAGTGCGACCGATTGATCTTACTGCAAGGCTACTCTTTCCAAAATGGAAACTAAAACCAGGCGAAGAAGAATTTACTGTCATGCGCATCCGGATTACCGGAGAAGAAAAAGGTCAGGCAAAGAAAATTGAATATACCTTGTTGGATCGAACAGAAAAAAAGAGCGGAACACTCTCGATGGCTCGGACCACCGGCTACACCTGCACCGCAGTTGCCAACCTGATAGCCGAAAGTAAATTTAACCGGGTGGGTATTTGCCCTCCTGAATATCTGGGTGAAGACTCTGAAAATTTCAATTTTATCGTCAACTACTTAAAAGAACGAGACGTAATTTATAAAACCACTTCATTCTAATAGGCTGCTTATTTTTTTTAGCCTACCTTAACTTTTTAATATTACTGCATGGATCAAGTAAAGAAGCAACCTACATTCCTACTAGCACTCCTTCCCATAGCGATTCTCATTTTTCTGCTCACCATTAATGTGGTAGTTCTTGGTTCCGATGCCATCTCTGGGGCAAATCAAATCGCCTTACTTCTTGCAGCCGGTGTGGCCGGAGTTATCTCGTTTCGCCTCGGGTATTCATGGGAAGAAATTGAAAGCAGCATCGTAAAAAGTATAAGCTCAGCCATGGCGGCCATGCTTATTCTATTAGCGATTGGTTCACTCTCGGGCACCTGGTTATTAAGCGGTATTGTGCCAGCGATGATTTATTACGGATTGAAAATCTTAAACCCAACGATATTTCTTTTTGCCGCCTGTATCGTTAGTGGTATTGTCGCATTGGCCACCGGAAGTTCGTGGTCAACCGTAGCTACGGTGGGCATTGCCCTTTTGGGGATTGGAAAATCGATGGACATCCCCGAAGGTGTGATTGCCGGAGCAATACTTTCAGGTGCTTATTTTGGCGATAAAATGTCGCCACTTTCTGATACAACCAATCTGGCTCCAGCCATGGCAGGTACCGACTTATTCACCCATATAAAATACATGGTTTACACAACCGTGCCTACCCTTCTTATAACGTTAGTCATTTTCTTTATCTGGGGATTTACTTTAGATACAACCGGGGCAACTGCCGACAGTTCATCGGTGCTACTAGCCCTGGAAAGCAAATTCAATTTGAATCCTATTTTGTTTATGGTACCCGTACTTGTAATTGTTATGATCGTAAAAAAAGTGCCTGCATTACCTGCCTTGTTGGTGGGTGCGTTACTCGGGGGTATTGCGGCTATTATTTTTCAGCCTCAAATAATTGCTCAAATTTCGGGTATCGAAGGTGATTATCTGAAAGCATCTTTTATTGCTGTTATGAATGCCATGACCACTTCGATCAATATTCAAACCAACGATCCGATGATCACTGAACTGCTCACTGCAAAAGGAATGAGTGGCATGTTAAATACAATCTGGCTTATCTTATGTGCAATGATTTTTGGTGGAGTCATGGAATCATCCGGGTTACTCAAAGCTATTGCCGAACAGATCATCAAGTTTGCCCATTCCACCGGCTCATTGGTTGCGTCAACAGCGGCTACGTGTATCTTCTTTAATTTCACTGCATCTGATCAATACATGGCCATTGCGGTACCAGGTCGTATGTATGCGGATACATATCGCAAGCGCGGCCTAAAGCCCGAAGTGTTGAGTCGCACGTTAGAAGATTCTGGGACAGTTACTTCCGTACTAATTCCATGGAACACGTGCGGTGCCACCCAAGCCAATGTGTTAGGCGTTGCCACCATGGTATATGCCCCCTATACTTTTTTCTGTTTGATAAGTCCACTCATGACTATATTACAGGCCTATCTCAATATTAAGATCCGCAGGCTGAATGACCCCAAAGAATAAATTCCCTATCTCGATAACCAACGAAGAGATTAACGAACTCCCCTTAGGTGCTTTTGAGGGAAAGGTGATTGTTGTATCAGAAGAAAAGAATCTTACCCGAGTATTTGCTGAAATCAGTAGACACACATTGGTTGGCTTTGATACAGAAACCAAACCTGTATTTGTGCGCGGACAACAAAACCAGGTTTCGCTCATTCAAATTGCCGTGGAAGAGACTGTATTTCTTATCCGGCTTAAACAAACAGGGATGCATGCAGCCATTGTTAATTTTCTGGAAAATGAAAAAATCCTAAAAGCCGGAGTCGCCTTACGAGATGATATTAAAGGCTTGCAGCGATTAAAGCACTATGAACCTGGCGGATTTATTGAACTCGCTCAGCTTAGTAAGCAAGCCGGACTAGAAGTTGAAAGTGTCAAAAAACTAACCGCCTTGTTACTCGGTTTCCGAATTTCTAAAAGCGCGCAAACCAGTAATTGGGAAGCTGAGACGCTTAACGAAAAACAAATCAGCTATGCGGCAACCGATGCATGGGTTTGCCTGGAGATTTATAAAAGACTTATTAAGTAGAAATATTTCTATCGAAATAATCCGACTCGCTCAATTTCATTTAGTCTTAGTCGAATCAAGGATTTCCCACAAAAGTTTTGGCTTTTCTTTAAAGCTCTCGTTGAACAATGATACCGCAGCTAGTATATAGCCAATCAAAGCAAAAACAATAAGGAGCTGTGCCCATGATGTTTTCTGAATATCTTGCTTTTGCGTTACGTCACAGATTTCACCTGGGCAGTATTGCGCTTTGTCTTTATAAAACAAGCTATAAACCAAACATCCCAGGCAAATACCGAAGGCCGACTCAAAGAATAAAAATAGGAGACAAATCAGGCAGGTGAGTCCTGTAAAAATGCTAAAGGAATTTAGTACAATTAACAGAACGAACATTAAACTCGCAAAAGCTATTCCTATTTTCCAGGCAAATTTCTTTTGCTTCGCCCCCACGTACTCCGGAACCTGCCTGCTCACAATCAATCGACCGATAATTAGCGTTGGAGAAAATCGTGGGTTGATAAATACCCGGATGAGCATGTCCGTAAGAAACACTATGATGACGTACTTTATCATTAAGAAATTTCCTTCGAACAGAATCATCATCAGTGAGATGAGCATGAATACAAATAGTATTCCTGCAGAAGCTCTGATTTCCCGTTCATTTAGAACAGGGATGGTATACCCCTCTACGTTTTCCCCGAATTGAATTATCTTTCTTTTATCCATCCTTTCATTCATGTTTTTAGGTACTTAATAAGATGCCAGTCGGTATAGTTAATCAAGAATAAGTAAAGAAGACATACTCAAACCAGTTCAGTATACGAGGAATGTAACTTTAAGTTGGATTTGTATGGAATAGCGATCAAAATAAAAGAATGGTTCCGGGTATTTGGAAGTTGAATGAAAATTGGATTAATGGATAATATTTTACAATACCCGCATATCCTTTTCAGACCAGAATTTTTAGAATTGACAACACCAAAGGAACAGCGAAATGAATCTGTTTTTGAAAAGTGAATTTGTAGCATTGCAATCAGTGCCCATTCAGAATTATCAAACGTAAAGCGAGATACCTTTTACTGCAACAAAAGTAAGAGAACTCTTAGCTCAACAAACTTTAAAAAACGTTTTGTTTTGTACTGCTTCATTCTTTGCCAACATCGCCTCAATCTTCTTAGCTGTTTTGGTGATGGCAAGACCACCGAGACCTGTGCAGCGCAATGTATTTGGAATTTGATCTCCTACTTTTTTCATAGTTTCAATAACCTCATCCAATGGAATAACCTGATCATAGTTTGCCAATGCCATGTTGGCACATGATATAGCAGTAGATGCAGCCATCACATTTCTATTTAAGCAAGGCGCTTCTACCCGATCGGCAATCATATCACAAATCATTCCTAAGGAAGCTTGCAACGTCATCGATGCAGCAGTAAGCGATTGATCAAGTGTTCCATTTTTTAATACAACAATTCCGGCTGCGGCCATTCCCGAACCCGAACCACACTCGGCCATGCACCCACCAACCTCAGCAGCAAACGTTGCATGAGCTGCAATGAAAACGCCAATGATGCCAGCGGCCAACATCGCTTTCACCATTTCATCTTGTGATAATTTTAAAGCGGTAGCTGTTCCAATTACCGCACCGGGCAATGCCCCGCAAGAACCGGCTGTTGGTGCCGCCACGATCACACCCATCGAACTTTTTACTTCCATCATGGCCGATGTGTAGAGGATAACAGTATTCAATACATCCCCTTCTACCAGTGTTTTCTTTTTTATTTGTTCCTTGAAATTTACTGATTGCGGGCCCAGAATCCGATCGGCATATGAAGTGCCTTTTACCCCAATCTCAATCGCATTTTGCATAATGATGACAATCGAACGCATCTTTTCAAAAACTTCGGCATGCGAAATATTTCCGCGGGCACTTTCGTAATGAATAGCCAATTCCCACAGCGCTAAACTTTTGCCTTCATTGTATTCCAACATTTCGGCAGCTGTGATAAAAGGAACAGCCAAATCTTTTCGAGCTAACACAGGAAGTACAGGGGATAGTTTTTTGATGAACAAAACATCATCCATGTTATGTAACTCCTCAATTATACTATCCGTTAAAAACTGATCGGATTTCACTTCAATAAAATTCAGGTCACCCGGACGGATATTAATTTCATCATAGGCAATTGATCTCTTTAAGAATTCCATTACCTGCGCACCTGATTTCACATAGATCAGAGTTTCGTAAAAATCGCCTGCCATCAAAACGGAAGCGCCATCAACTTCAATCACCTGAATCATACCGCCACCAGTAGAAAGTGCTGTTAGCGTATGGGTCTCCTTTTTATTTTTTAAAGTGAGCTTATACGTGTTGGGATGCGTAGCACCAATAGAATGAATTTCGATGTTGATTTTTATGCCGGCTTCATCCACGGCTTGCAAGTATCCCGGCAATCGTTCGTCAAAAGCTTCCCAACCAAGAAATCCTCCAAACAACCCCATGTCCGATCCCTGACCTTTATGTGTAGTTGCCAGTGAGCCATTTGGATCAAATTCAATATGCACTTCGGTTATCTCTCCATCCATCAAATCACGACAAAGCCTTCCAATGCGCAGCGAAGCGGCACAGTGCGAACTTGATGGACCTCTCATAACCGGACCTATTACATCGTTGAAAATACTCGGATAGCTTTCCATGGTTTTAAATTTTTGATTGTCGCTATTACCAATGTAAAGAATTTATTCATTATTTACATCCCTAAATGCTTATACTTCTATGATAACTATTCTATGGGTTGTTTTTCTCCTTCTCGCTTGTTGGATTGCCGTGGCCCTGTTTCGGGATTACCTAAAACACAGAGAAAATCTCGAAAACAATAGCTGGACTAAAACCGGGTTCATTGGGTTTGTTGGTAACTTTTTTGACACGTTGGGTATTGGATCTTTTGCCATTGAAACAGCGCTCTTCAAATTCATGAAGCAATCGGAAGACCGACTTATTCCGGGAACGTTGAATGTAGCCAATGCTATCCCCACAATAGCCCAAGGAATCATTTTCATTCAAATAGTAGAAGTTGAGCCAATCACGCTTATACTTATGATACTGGCATCGGGAGCTGGTGCCCTTTTGGGGGCGGATATTGTTGCCAAACTACCGGAGCGTATCATTCGCTTAACGATGGGTGTTGCCTTGTTTGCCACAGCAGGCTTTATGATCGCAACCAAAATGGGATGGATGGAAGGCGGTGGCGAAGCGATCCAGTTAGAAGGAGGTAAATTAATCTTAGCGGTAACGGTTAATTTTATTCTGGGTGCATTGATGACTGCCGGCATTGGATTATATGCGCCCTGCATGGCCTTAGTATTTGCTTTAGGGATGTCTCCGGCAGTAGCGTTTCCAATTATGATGGGCTCGTGTGCTTTTCTTATGCCCGTAGCGGCTAGCCGCTTTATCAAGTCCGGTGCCTACAACCGGAAAGCTTCCTTCGCTATTGCCATAACCGGAATTATAGGGGTTTTGATTGCAGCCTTCGTTGTAAAATCGTTACCACTGGATGCACTTCGTTGGTTAGTAATTGTGGTTATCATTTACACGGCTACCATTATGCTTCGGGCTGGCTTGCAAAAAGTCACCAAGTAAATATTTTTACTATGCTCATTCTACAAAATGATTCAATAGGCAACTTACTCTCTTTGCAGGAAATTGTAGATGCCGTTGAGCGTGCTATGGTTGCTTATGAAAAGAATACGGTCATTGTTCCCTTGCGCATGCACCTTGACAAAAACAAGGATACGATGATTAGCATGCCTGCCTGGGGCGATAAGTATTTTAGTATAAAATTGGCGAATGTATTTCCTGCTAATCGCGATAAAAATCTGCCCGTTACCATTGGTGCACTCATACTGAACGATGGAGCAACCGGCCAACCGGTAGCCCTTATGAACGCCTCGAAATTAACAGCTCTGCGCACAGGCGCTCTGGGTGCCTTAGGTCTCAAGTATCTTACACCGGAAGACACAACAAGCATTGGATTGATTGGTTGTGGCATTCAGGGAATTCATCAGGCCGTGTTTGCGTGCACAGTTCGAAATATTTCCACGATCCATTACTTGCATCGATCCGATCAAGGAGCAGAACGCTTAAGTTCTTTTGTGAAGGAGTATTTTCCAGATGTCTCGATTGTCGCCAGTTATTCTGTAAAAGAACTATTGAGTAAAACGAATGCGATAATAGCGGCTACTACTTCGGCAGAGCCTGTGCTGCCCGATGATGAGCATTTACTAAAAGGCAAATGCCTTATTAGCATTGGCTCTTACAAACCTAGCATGCAGGAATTACCGGATGCGGCCTTTCGTTTGGCAGGTAAACTATTTATTGATTCAGAATTTGCGCGTGTAGAAACAGGCGATTGTATAAATCCTGTAAAGAAAAATATTTTAAAAGAGACAGATTTATACACACTC
>Ga0154020_10000523_pt1 | contig 46841 bp, 36 predicted proteins | sample Klosneuvirus_201_FD_109709 | JGI IMG/M metagenome (GOLD analysis project Ga0154020, IMG submission 109709) | Active sludge microbial communities from wastewater, Klosterneuburg, Austria - Klosneuvirus_20160825_MG | ecosystem: Engineered > WWTP > Aerobic digester > Activated sludge | place... | reverse complement strand
TGACAACCTTCGCCATCGGTCGTAACCATCGCGGTGCCAGATATAGTGGTGCCACACACGCTCGTCGAAGCGCTACACGACATCAGGCTCAGGACCCCAAGAACCAATGCCGCGAAATGACTAAATATTTTCATGAGCGCACCTTTCCATCTAACCACTTTGCCTTAAGGATCTCAGAGCACGTTATTTGTTTAAAAACATTTTATTTTCTACGAAGATAATAGGGAAGGTTCTTTTTGCTCGGAGAATCAAGACTCCGTATTCCCACCAAAACCCGCCTCGCGTCGCAGGCAACAGCAACATGCAGCGAACTACCGTGGTGCAGTACATGCAGATAAAGTCGCAGAAATTCACGAGAAATTGTCTTAGTGCTTGTTTGGGCGGACTGCTGCTCACACTCGGCCTGGCTAGCTGTGGCCCGATGGAACCGCTCTCCCCATCGCTCCCGCCGATCGATTCGCTGCACCAGGCCGAAGGAACCGGCACGGACGGCGACTTCACGGTGAGCGCCGCTGGCACGATTGTGAACCGCTATGCCGTGCTCGCCGCCTCAGCCCGTCAGGGAGACAAGACCATCTCGCTGTCGACCGTTGCTGGCCAGGGCGTCGATGCGCTGCTGCCACTCGCCGCCGATGATCTGCTGCTCATCATCCAAATGCAGGGCGCGGACATCGACACCAGCAACGCCGTCAGCTACGGCTCGGTGATTGATCTGCGCAGCGCCGGTCGCTATGAGTTCATCGGCGTGACTGCCGTCGACCAGGCGAGCGGCCAGATCTCGGTCTACACGGGCTGCGGCGGGCTCAAGAACAGCTACGAGGCATCCAGCCACGTTCAGGTGATTCGGGTCCCGCAGTACAAGAACCTGACCATCTCGGCAGGCGGCAGCGTCGTCGCGCCCGCGTGGAACGGCCAGACGGGCGGAATCGTGGCTCTGCAAGTTCGTGATGCGGTCACTCTCGATGGAAGCATCGACGTCACCGGGCTCGGCTTCCGAGGCGGACAGAAAAACCCGAACCTCAAGCAGCGCCTCGCTGGCGTCGGCAGCTACTACCGAGCACCAAACTCGATGGACGGCGGCAACCGCGGGGAAAGCATCGTCGGCTATACCACCGAGTACGCCCTCAGCGGAGCCTTCGGACGCGGCGCGGCGGCCAACGGCGGCGGCGGCGGCAACCGGATCGGAGCGGGCGGCGGCGGCGGCGGCGGCGGCGGCGACCCGATGCAGTGGCACGGCCAGGGCGTCATGTCCCTGTCTGTCGTGGGTGCTGCTCAGGCCTGGCCGCTCGACCCCGGCTACGATGCCAACCGCACGATGTTTGTCGGTGGAGGCCGCGGCGGCTACAGCTATTCCAGTGCCACGCTCGACCCGACGATGATTGCCCCCGGTGACCTGACCTGGGGCGACGACTTCCGACGCGAGCGCGGCGGTCTCGGCGGACGCCCAGTGCCCAACGACCCCACGAGCCGCCTGTTTCTGGGCGGCGGCGGCGGCGGCGGCGATGACTACCAAAACACCAGTGGCGCAGGCGGTCGAGGCGGCGGCTTGGTCTTCATTGATGCCCGCTCGGTGGCTGGCGCTGGCAAGATCATCGCCAATGGCACCAGCGGCCAGCCAGCCACGACCACTGGCAGCGGAGCGGGCGGCGGCGGCGGCGGTGGAACCGTCGTGGTTGCGACCAGCACCACGCTCGATGGCATCACCATCAATGCCCACGGTGCCGACGGCGGCAGCCAGACCGTTGCAACCGCCGGAGCGGCAGGCCCAGGTGGTGGTGGTGGCGGTGGTTACATCACGACGGCACAGAGTGCTTCGGTGGTGCCGCTCGCCAATCCTGGCCTCGGCGGAACCACGGCATCGAGTGATATGACGCTATTCCCTCGCAACGGCGCCACCGATGGAGCGCCTGGTCAGATCATCCAGGCTGCGCTGGGCCCCTACGCCGGTGCTCCATACTGTTCGATTGCTGATCTGGCGATTGCACTTTCGGCGACACCTCCGCAGGCCCACGAAATTGACCCGTTCCGGCTCGACATCGCGGTGCAAAACCTCGGCCCTGGCCTCAGCGGCAACGCCCAGGTCGCGCTCGATCTCGCGCCCGGTGTCACCGTCCAGAGCACCGACGCCACAAACTGGTCCTGCCGCCAGACAACCAAGCAGCTGATCTGCAAGATCACCAGCTTGCCTATTGGCGCCGCGCCGGTGATTGCAGTGAACGTGACTCCGGCGCCTGGGCAGACCTCGATGCCGTTTTCAGCGACGGTCTCAGCCCCGACCACCGACCTACAATTAGAGAACAACACAGCCAGTCTGACCGTCGACAATCCATCCCCCCTGGTGGCTCGTCCGGCGGGTGGAGGCTTTGCTTGTACCGTCGCGGGAGCCGCACCTAGTGCCGAGCCGAGTCGGCTGTGGCTGCTGGGCCTGACCCTTGGCACCCTTGGACTTTCTCGCCGACGGGTTCGAGCCGTTGGTGGACGCATCTACGGTTAATGGAGGCAGCGGTGCGGATCAGATCTTCCTTCGCTCTGTGCGCTGCGTTTTTGGCGCTCTGTGTCGTGTCGGGGCCAGCCCAGGCCCAAAATACTGGCTTCCAAATCAACCGCTATGAGCCTACGTCAGCGGGGGAGTGGTCATTCCTAGTCGACCATCCGTGGTACTCGTCGACGCGCTACTTCGCGGCGGGTGTGACGCTGAACTACGCTCATAATCCGCTCGTCTACGGCTATAGCACCGTCGACAACAGCTTCCGGCAGACCACGTCGATCATCGAGCACCAGCTGCTCGGTCACGTCGATCTGGCGGGCTCGTTCTTGGATCGGATCACCATCGCAGCATCTCTGCCGGTGACGTTTTTGGAGCGTGGCCAACGAGTCGGTGACCTAGCGCCGGTCAGCGGCGCCGCCGTGGGTGACCCGCGCATCGGCGTGATGGCGCGAATCTTCGGCCAGCCGGATCGCAGCCCGATCTCACTCAGCATCGGCGCGTCGGTTTGGATACCGCTGCGCAAAATCGATCCATCGCTCCCGCAGCTATCGAGTGACTCCGACGTCCGCTTTCTCCCCAAGCTCGTCGCTGGCGGCCTGGCCAAGCGAATTCGCTGGTCGGTCACGCTAGGCTTCCTCTATCGGCCCGATGCCAACCTCGGCACCTTCCTGATTCCCGACGGCAGTACTACCGGCTCAGCGATTCAGCTCGGGGCTGCCGTAAGCTATGCGGACACCGTCAAGCGCTTCGCCATCGGCCCAGAACTGCTTCTGAGCAGCGTGGTGGTCGGTGGCCATGCCTTCCAGCGCGACTTCACCAGCCTCGAAGTGCTGCTCGGAGCACACTACAACATCGCCGGCGCGGTCCAGGTTGGGGCTGCCGCTGGCCTCGGCATTCTGCGCGAGCCTGGCACTCCCGATGCGCGTGCCTTGCTCCGCATTGCCTATGCCCCCATGGCCAAGCCGGAGCCACCGCGCGTCGACACCGACAACGACGGCATCGTCGACCGCAAGGATGCCTGTCCCAATGAGCCCGGCCCCGCCACCAAAGATCCCCGCACCAATGGCTGTCCGCCGCCAGACCGCGACCGTGACGGCACGCCCGACGAGCGTGACCTCTGCCCGACGGTTCCCAGCGGCGACAAGCCCGACCCCGCGCGTCCGGGCTGCCCGATTCCGGATCGCGATGCTGATGGCGTACTAGATGCCCAAGATCAGTGTCCGGACCTTGCCCAAGGCAGCGAACCAGACCCCGCCAAGCCCGGCTGCCCCGACAAGGATACCGACAAAGATGGCGTGGTCGACACGAAGGATCAGTGCCCCAGTCAGCCCAAAAGCGACCATCCCGACCCCACCAAGCTCGGCTGCCCCGACAAGGACAGCGATGGCGATGGGGTCTTCGATGCCCAAGATCAGTGTCCTAAGGTCGCCGCCGGCGGTCATCCCGATCCCGCCAAGCCCGGCTGCCCACTGCCTGACCGCGATGGCGACAGCGTAGTCGATGCCGAAGATGCGTGCCCCACCCGACCGGGCGCGCCCGATCCCGATCCGAAAAAGAACGGCTGCCCGGGCCTCGTGACCATCAAGAAGGGCCAGATTGTCATCCTCCGCTCGGTATTCTTCGCCAACGACGAGGCTGTCATCCTCAAGAACAGCTTCCCGGTCCTCCAGGCCGTCGCCAATGTGCTGGTTACCCAGCCGCAGATCACCAAGCTCGCGGTCGAAGGCCACACCGACGACCGTGGCGACGCAGCCCACAATACGGATCTGTCGAAGCGTCGAGCCCAGAGCGTCATGCAGTGGCTCACTGATCATGGCATCGCCGCCGCTCGACTGACTGCCGAAGGGTACGGTCCGACTCGACCAATTGCCGACAACAGGACGCTCTATGGCCGCGCCAAGAATCGTCGCGTCGAGTTCCACATCGTCGAGCCCAGCTCGATGGCCACCCAGTCCACCGGTGATCCCAGGACCCCTGGCGCTGCCTCGACCGCTGCCCCGGCTGGCGCACCCGCAGTCGCGCCCAGCGCTGCTGAGCCCGAGCCAGGCCCGGTGGTCGAGAAGCCTGGCAAGAAGGCTCGCGGCAAGAAGGCCAACGCCGACAAAGGTGAGGCCGCCACCGAGAAACCCGCCAAGAAACAGCGCAGCAAGAAAAAGGGCGCTGAGTAGTGCGAGCGTTCTGGTCCGGACCCTGAGCATTTGGCTCTGGACCCTGAGCATTCTTGCCCCGGACCCAGATTGCGCTGGTCCAGACCCAGAGCTTTCTTACCCACGACCCAGATTGCGCTGGTCCAAACCCAAAGCTTTCTTACCCACGACCCAAATTGCGCTGGTCCAGACCCAGAGCTTTCTTACCCACGACCCAAATTGCGCTGGTCCAGACCCAGAGCTTTCTTACCCACGACCCAGATTGTTCTGGTCCCGAGCCAATTGTTCTTGCCCAGGACCCAGAGCATTCGGGTCTTGACCCAAAGTTCTATTGCCCCCAGACCACAGACGTTCGACTCTAGACCCGAGTGCCGCCGCCGCCGCATTTCCGTTTGTCGGCGAGGACGCTTTTCGCTAGGGTGAACGTGCTTTCGCTGCCCCTTGGTGAGCTTCTGGTGACTTGAGGATGTCCAACCCGCCCGACCCGACTGAAGATGCCCAGCCTGCCTCCGCCAAAGATGCAGGCGGAGTCTCTGGTCGAGACTCGCTGGTGCTCGCCTATCTGGTCGCCCTGGCGGCAGGCGCTGTGCTGTGCGGCTACGAGATGCTGCGCAGCTCGGCCAATACGCTGTTTGTGCAGGCCTATGGAAAGCAAGGACTGCCGTGGGCGCTCGGTCTCACCCTCGTCGGAGTGACGCTGCTCACGTATATCTATGGGCGGCTACTCACGACCCTGGGGCCACGGCATACGCTGCAAGCGACCACAGTGTTGGCGATTGTCACGATGCTGGCGAGCTATGCAGCGATCCGCTTGGGATTCAAGCCAGCCCGCGCCGTCCTGTTTATCTTCAAGGAATCGTACGTCGTGTTGCTCGTCGAGCAGATCTGGTCGTATATCGACAGTACGCTCCACCCCACGGCGGCCAAGCGGCTAAACGGTCCCATCTGCGGCATCGCAGGATTCGGAGCGGTTTCGGGTGGACTGATCCTGGGCAAGCTGTCGCAGCCGCTCGGCACGCTAAACATGCTGCTGCTCGCGGCGGGAGCGACGCTGCTGACGCTGCCATTCCTACAGCTTCTGTTCGCACGATTCGGAGCGCCCAGCGAAGGCAAGAAGCATCACGGCGGGCACCTCGCGCTGTACCTATTTCGACGCGAGCGCATCCTGCCGCTGCTGATTGCGCTCATCGCCTCGACCCAGGTTGCGTCGACCATTCTCGAGATCGCGTTCAAGTGTGCTCTCCAGGACTATCTGCCAGACCCCGACCGCCAGAACGCATTTTCGGGCAACTACTACGCGCTCATCAATGGCGCGGCGATGTTCTTTCAGTTCATCGGTGCCCCACTTCTGCTGTCGCTGTTTTCGGGACGGGTGATTCATATCTTGGTTCCGCTCCTGAACCTCGGAGCACTCGGCTACATGCTGGTCGCTCCGCCGCTGTGGGGTACGGCCATCGCCTACGGAACCTTTAAAACTCTCGACTACTCGCTGTTCCGGGCCGCCAAGGAGCTGCTCTATGTCCCGCTGCCCTTCGATGCCCGCTACCGCGCCAAGGAAGTCATCGACGTCCTCGGCAACCGCGTGAGCAAGGGCCTCACCTCGCTGGGCGTGACAGTGGCCCAGTGGGGCTCCATCGTATTTTCGACGATCGCCTACACGGGGATCGGAATCTGCGCGGTGGCCATTTGGCTGTGCCTGGCAATTCCGCTTACCTCCGCCGCTCAGAGAGAACGTAGCTCATGACCTCGCAAGCACCCGCCGCTGCGCCGATCCTGCCGACCGGCCCGCGGTCTCGTCTGTCGTCCTATCTGTGGAGCTTCGCGCCCCGCTATGTCTTTGGCGGGTTGATGCTGCTGTGCTTCCAAGTGGCGATGAACCGCGTCGACTGGCTGTCCAAGCAGGCCATCGACACCATCTTTGGGCGCATCCCGAGCACCACTCCCGGCGACGCCATGAAGCCCGCCCTGTTCATGTTGGGGCTCGCGGTGGTGGCGTTCATCGTTCGGGTGGCCAGTCGCATGGCTTGCTTCAACGCCGGTCGTGACATCGAGTACCAGCTACGCGGCAAGCTCCTAGAGCGCCTGCATCGACTGGGCTTTGCATTTTATCGTCGGCTGTCCGCTGGTGAGATCATGAGCAGAGCCACGTCGGACCTGACGCAGATCCGCATGCTCACCGGATTCGGCGTCATGAACATGATCAACATCGTGTTTGCGCTGGCAAGCGCGCTTCAGGTCATGCTGACGATCTCGCCGCCGCTGACGCTGGTCTCACTGACGACGGTGCCGCTGCTGATGCTGCTGACGCGGACCTTTTCGGGAAAGATGTTCCAGCGGACGCAGAAGGTGCAGGAGACGCTCGGCAAGCTTACCGAGTTTGTGCAGAGCAACCTGGCCGGCATCCGGGTGGTACGCAGCTTCGGAATTGAAGCCAACACCGAGCAGCGCTTCGAGGACCTAAACCAGCGCTATCTGACCACGACGCTCCAGCTGGCCAAGCTGCGCGGACTGATGTTTCCCGTGACGGGAGCGGTGGCAGCGCTCGGTCTGCTGCTGTTCTTCTGGTACGGCTCGACGCTGCTTTTGCGCGGACCCGAGCAAGGCGGCATCACCGAGGGTGGCTTCTTCGCGTTCTCCCTCGCGCTGGCCCGCATGACCTGGCCGCTCATCGCCGCGGGATTCCTCATCGCCATCGTCCAGCGTGGTCGCGTCAGCTTCAACCGCCTGTGCGAGATCATTGATGCCGAGCCGGACCTCTTCGACGGCTCGGAGTCGCTGAAAGCGCCCGTGCAGGGCGAGCTGACCGTAAAGGGCCTGTCTCACAGCTATGGCCCACGGACTGTGCTGTCTGATGTGAGCTTCTCACTGCCTGCGGGAAGCTCGCTGGCGATTGTCGGGCGCACCGGCAGCGGCAAATCGACCCTGGCGATGCTCCTAGCGCGGCTGATTCCGACGCCCAAAGGGACGGTGTTTCTCGATGGCAAGGATGTCTACGACCTGGCGCTGCGCGAGGTTCGCTCGACGGTCGGCTACGCCCAGCAAGACGCCTTTCTGTTTTCCACCACTGTGGCTCGCAACATCGGCCTGATGCTGGACGAGCCCGACTCGCCGCGCTCGCAAGAGCGGCTCCAGCAAGCGGCCAGCGACGCCCAGATCTTGAGTGAAGTGCAGGGACTGCCCGAGCAGCTCGACACCATCGTGGGGGAGCGCGGCGTGCAGCTGTCAGGCGGCCAAAAACAGCGGGTGGCGCTGGCCCGGGCGCTGTTGTGGCAACCGAAGCTGCTCATTCTCGATGATCCGCTGTCAGCGGTCGATGCCAAGACCGAGTCGGCCATTTTGCAGAGCATCGAGAAGCAGGCGGCCCAGCGCTCGCTCCTACTCATCACCCACCGTGTGGCAGCGGCGGCACGCTGCCAGCAGATCTTGGTCCTCGATCAAGGCCGAGTCGTCGAGTCGGGCACCCACGAACAGCTGATTGCCAAGGGAGGCATCTACGCCACCTTTGCGGAAGAACAGCGTATGGCAAATGAGCTAGATGAACTCGGCGCGTCCGACCTGCCGGGCCGCGAGGTGCGGCCATGAGCACGAAGAAACCAGCCCCGCCGAAGAGTCGTGCCGAACAGAAGCTCGCGGCCTTCCACGACGAAGACAACATCGACAAGAGCTACGACTTTCAGCTGCTATCAAGGCTGTGGCCCTTCATAAAGCCGCACTCGCGCTACGTGGTCCTATCCCTGGTAGCGCTGGTCTGCGTCGCCGGGGTCAACCTGATGCGTCCGATCCTGATGGGTCGCGTCGTGTCCCACGCCGGGGCCAAAGAAGCCGATCTGCTGCTGCGTGATGGTGCCCTGCTCGCCGGACTGGTGGTGCTGTCGCAGATCATCGCGTTTGGACAGATCTACTGCATGCAGCTGGCAGGCGCGTTGTCGATGGCGGACCTGCGCCGTCACGTGTTCCGGTTCCTGCAAGGGCTGTCGATGCGGTTCTTCGACAAGACGCCGGTCGGTCGACTGACCACACGCTGCACCAATGACGTCGACGCCATCTCGGAGTTGTTCGCGTTCGGGGTCTTCAATGCCATCGGCGACTTGCTGATGCTGACCGGCATCGTCGTGGCGATGTTGCTGCTCGACTGGCGGCTGTCGCTGATAGCCTTTGCTGCGCTGCCGGTGGTCGGTCTGCTGGTGACCTGGGTCCGTCGTGGTGGCAAGCGCGCCTATCGCGACATCCGCACCAAGACCGCCCGTCTCAACGCATTCCTGTCGGAGCAGGTCGGCGGCATCGCAGTGGTCCAGGCCTACGGTCGAGAAGAACAGATGGCTCGCGAGTTCGACGCCATCAACACCTCGTTCCGCGATGCCAACAAGCGGGCAATTTTTTACGAAGCCGTCCTCGATGCGGCGATCGAAATGGTGTCGACGCTGTGCGTCGCGAGCGTGCTGTGGTGGGTCGGCGTGCAGAAGATGGGGGCGCGACCGATTTCGTTCGCGATGGTGGTGACGTTTACCCAGTACCTGCGGCAGTTCTTTGAGCCGGTCAGCATGCTGACGCAGCGCTATACGGTGCTACAGAGCGCGCTCTCGGGGGCCGAGCGAATCTTCCAGCTCCTCGATGAGAGCGATGTCGAGCAAGTGGAGGTGGTCGAAACCTCGCAGACGAGCGACACCGCGCACGAAGGCTTTGCCCTCGATGGCGTGCAGTTCGGATACAAGCCCAACGTGCCGGTGCTGCGCGATGTCACGCTCCATGCCCGCCGCGGGGAGAAGATTGCACTGGTCGGGGCCACCGGCGCGGGCAAGAGCACCGTCACCCAGCTGGTGCTGCGCCTCTATCAACCGTCGGCGGGACAAGTGCGCGTGCTCGGCAAAGATGTGCGCAGCTACTCTCCCCAGGAGCTGCGACGGCAGTTTGCCGTGGTACCGCAGGACGTCTTTTTGTTCCAGGGCACGGTGCTGTCGAACATTGCGATGGGCAACTCCCAGCCGGACCTCGCGCGGGCAGAAGACTCGCTGCGACGAATTGGCGCGCTGGAAATGATTGAGCGGCGCGGTGGACTCTCGGCAGTCGTCGAGGAGCGCGGCAGCAACTTCTCCGCGGGGGAGCGGCAGCTCATCTCGTTTGCCCGAGCCGTCTACCGCGACGCCCCGATCCTGATCCTCGACGAAGCAACCGCGAGTGTGGACTCGGACACCGAAGCTCGGCTACAGAAGGCTCTCGACGCCGTGATGCACGACCGCACCGCGCTGGTGATCGCCCACCGCTTGTCGACCATCCAAGCAGCGGACCGAATCGTGGTCTTTCACAAAGGCCGCGTCGTCGAGCAAGGTCGTCACGAGGAACTCTTGGCACAGGATGGCATCTATGCGCGCCTCCACCGTCTCCAGTTCGCGGCCAAGCGCAGCGAAGCAGTTCCCACCGCCAGCGCCCCCGCCTAGCACCTATCTTTCGCCCCTCACCACTTGGAGCGTCAGCCGATGAAGCGCTCTCAGAAACGGCTCTGGCTCGATGCCACGTCCCGGCTGCGGCGGTTTGGACTCTCGGTGCGCCAAGTCCTGAGTGGTACCGTCGATGAAGTGGCGGAAAAGGCACAGAGCGAGCGGCTCGAAGCCGAAGATCTCTATCGCTCCGCAGCCGGTCTGCGGGGCGGCATCGCCAAGATTGCCCAGCTTCGGGCCTACCTTCAGGGAGCCTCGGCACTCGGACCCGAGGCCCAGCAGGTGCTCGGTCGGCTGTGGGATCGCGCCCCGACAGAACAGCCGCAAGCGATTCGCGCGGTCATCCGAGCCGAGCTGGGACAGGAGCCCGAAGCTTTGTTTCGGGAATTTTGTGATGAGCCTCTGGCCGCAGCCTCGCTCGGACAGGTCCACCAAGCCGTCGGCCACGATGGCAGGCTGCTCGCGGTCAAAGTGCAGTACCCGGGGGTCGCCGAAGCGCTCGCGGATGATCTCGACTCGAAGGGCGTGCTGCGCGATCTGGTCGGTGGTGACTTGGGTGAAGCGGTGTCTCATGAGTCGCTGCAAGCCCTGCGCGAGCGGCTGCTGGCGGAGCTGGACTACCGGGCCGAGGCCGAGAGCTTGCGAAGGTTCCGCCGCTTGTTTGCGCGGGACCCCCACGTCGTCATTCCCGAGGTCATCGCCGACCGCTCGACGGGCAAAGTGCTGACGATGGAACGAATCATCGGTCGCAGCCTGCCAGAGCTTGCCCGTGATGGCACAGACAGCCAGCGCTCGGCGGCGGGTCAGACGATCTTGCGGTTTGCGCTCGAGTGCCCGATCCGCCACGGCGTCATCAACGTGGACCCCAACCCTGGAAATTACCTCATCCTCGACGGAGTGGGCGAGGACGGAGAGGCCAAGGTGGGTTTCCTCGACTTTGGCTGCGTGGCCGAAGTCCCCGAGGAGCTACAGCGGGCAGACCAGGCGCTGTACTGGGCAATGATCAAGCGGGACGGGGAGGCGCTCCGCTATGCCGCGTATCAGCAAGGACTCATCCCGTCGCCCAGCGCTTTTGACAACTCCACCTATCGACGCTGGGAAAAGCTGCTGTCGGCGCCGTTCCTCGAGCGCGAGCCGGTGCGGCTGTCGCCGGAGTACGTCAAGGAGCTGGGGGAGCTGACCTGGATGCTCGTGCAGGGACGGAAGATGGCGCTGCCTCCGTCGGCTCTGCTGCTGTGGCGGCAGCGGCTGGGCATTGTGGCGGTCGTCTCGGCCCTGCGACCGGCACTGCACTTTCGGGCGCTGCTCGCGCGGGTCCTGGAGGACGGCCACCCGATTCCGATGCTCCAGCGCTATCCCTAGCGGCGAAGGAGCGCAACAGCGGGGCCGGCATTACTCGATGGGGTTGATTCGGTCGAGGTTGAGCCCACCAGCGTACGAATACGAGGTCGCGTACGCATAGCCGTAGCCGATGAGTCCGAAGGGCTTGGTCGCCGAGATTCGGTGGTTGCCGGGCTTGTCGATGCGCACGATGACGCGCCCGAGCGAGCCGTCGCCAATCGGCCTGAACGGCGCAGTGACCTTCTGTCCGTCGAGTGTCAGCACAGCGTCCGGGGCCGCGGTGACGTTGACGAAGTCGTAGCTGTAGGTCTGGGGCACGTAGAAGATGTAGTCGTTGCGGTACTGCTCAATCGGCACCAGCGGCGTGATGTTGGCGTCTCCGAGGCACTTGACGTCGTCGCTACTGCCCTGGAACGGACAGCGCGCCGAGACTCCCGAGGGGAACTCCTTGGGATCGAAGCGCCCGCTTAGGTTTCCCCAGGCCGGCATGTACTGGAAGACCAGGATCGGCTGATCGGAGTCGACGACGAAGTCCGCATCAGTGGAGAACTCGTAGATCTCGCCCTTGCCGAGCGGTCGAACCGGCGGTAGCGCCACCGCACTCTTGAGAGTCACGTTGGTGTTGTCGACGCTGGCTACGATTCGGTAGTAGTCCTTGTCGGACGCGTTGCGCTGCTTGACCTTGGCCCCGACGTAGCGCTTGCCCCAGGTCTCCAGCGGGAACATCTGCACGCCAAGATGATTGCCGCCGACGGCACTCGCTGGGATGGTGACGCCACCCGCCCCGCCGTAGACGACCACCGGTGCGCTGGCTTTGACGATTGCCCCCGAGATGTCCTCGCGCGAGTTCGCCTGCACGATCTCCATCACCTCGAGACGCTTGAGCAGCCGACGAACGGTCTCCCCCGCTCGCAGCGCCGGCACGCCTGGACCTTTGGCAGTCGCCACCGGCGGCGTAACCTCCACCAGGGTGTCATCGGTCAGCGCCATGACGGCGAGCAGTCCAGCGCCTTGCGGCGGGAAGGTCACATGCTCCGCGTTGAAGGTATAGGACATGACGAAGTAGTTCTTCGCCATCACATGCTCGGGCAAAAGCAGCGTCGCTGAACCCGAAAACACTGTCGCTGCATCGATCGGGTGGAACTGATACACCGCCACCGGCGCCGTCGAGGTCAGGCTAAAGCCCTTCCTGGCAATCTCGGTCTCGGCGAGCTTGTTGCGGTCATGCGCCAAACGGAAGGTCGCGACACCCCCACCTGGCATGCCCATCGACGGAGGAATGGTCTTTGTCTCAATCGGGCCGCTGGCGTCCGACAGGGTGACCTTGGCCGTCAAGCGGTCGCTGGTGTTGGTAACCACGATCCCAAAGTCACCGACCAGCGACGTGGACCACAGGTTCGCGGGATAGAAGCTACAGCCGACGTTGCCGCGCGTCACCTGCTGACAAGGGGTCAGGCAGCGCCCATCGACACAAGCATCCCCGCCGGCAATATCGCACGTATCCTTCGCCACCCACGCATTGCTCACGCAGCGCTCTGAGCCATCCCGATTGGCATTGCAGCGCACGCGTCCCTCGTCGCAGGTCGGCGGCGGAGGAGGCGGCGGCAGCGACATGTCTGGGGCTGACGGCGCATCCTCGTCCACTTTTCCGGTGGCGGGATTGCAGGAGACGACCAAGCCCAGAGCGACGAAAACCAGCGTGGATCGAGCTGCGGTTCGCATGGGGCCATGCTTACCGCGAAGGTTCTGGGCTGTCACGTTCTTTGGCGTACTTGTCGGATTGGTTCCTACTTACCTGGCTCGACTGAGTTGGACCGCCGGCCCGCAAGAAGCCAGTCACCCCCGACGCTCGTGAGGCGGCATGTAGGGACTGTCCCACCAAATGTGTACATATCGGGTACATGCGCATAAGGGTCTAATTCTCAATCATCATTGCGATTTTTGATGCGGTGTACTGCGATGATGTGGTCTACAATAATTTTGCCATTGTCCTTGTGTCGGCTGCGGCCTTGAGGCTGCGGACACGGTGAGTTACGCGCAGTCAAAGCCCAGCCATGAAGTTTTTTAGGCTCATCATCCTGTCCCTGATCTGTTCGCTCAGCGTCGTGGGGCGCTCCACGTCGTCGCCCAATGTACGCACCGCGTACCTTCAGGAGACAGACGGAGCATCGGGTCTCTCACCGACGACGATGGCTGGGCTCCAGCTGCGTGGTTCGTCGGGCATGACTCTTCAGCTGGGTTCCCGCAGCGAAGGTGGGCTACGACGCCGCAACGGGCTGTTCGTGCCGTCGCTCTCGGAGATCCCGCCGGTTGAACCGCCTCCCACGGAGCTTGAGCCGCCACCGTCAGTGGTCGACTCGCGACCCCGCTTCCGCGGCGAACTCGACGAAGCGATTCTGGCCAAGCTGTGTACGCTCCAGGTCAAGACCATCCGTCCACTGGGTGGTGGCTCCTCGATCAAGCTGCGGGTGACCTTTACAGACGGCAGCCAGGCCGCGGTCAAGCCGAATCAGCTACGCATCACTCGCTATCAGGCCGAGGTGGCAGCCTACAAGCTGTCGCGGGCTCTTGGACTTGGGGTCGTCCCGCCGTCGTGTGTGCGGACGTTTACCAAAGAAGCGCTGCAAGCGAACATGCCCAAGGATCTGCGCGAGCGCATGGACCAAGAGCTGGTCGTCGACGAGAAGGGCAACGTCAAGACTGCGGTCATCCAGTGGGTGCCCGGCCTTCGCAACATGAAGCTCGAGCAGGCCGACTGGTGGCGACCGCTGCTCAAGCACGGGGAGCCGATCCCGTCGGGTAAGCACAAGCGCGTTGCCGAGATCAGCACCCTGCTGCTGTTCGACTATCTGCTGCTCAACTTCGACCGCTGGTCCGGGGGCAACACCACTGAGGCGGACGGCGAGATGATTTACATCGACCAGGGCGCCGGCTTTGGGCCCGACAAGAAGCACGGTCACTCGCGGCTGATGCTAAAGACGCTGAAGTGGAGCGAGCGCTTCCCACGCAGCCTCGCTCATGGCCTGTTTCAGCTAGACCTGCCGGCCCTGCGCGCCGACTTCGGGGAGCTGATCACAGACGAGGAATGGGCGAGCTTTCTCTACCGCATCGAGCATGCCCGCGCCTACCTGAAGTCCATCAAGAAGCAGAACCCCAAAGACTCGCTGTTCTAGCTGTTCTAGCTGGTTGTGCTCGATAGGCCCTTCGCGTACGGTGGGCCATGTTTTGCAGTAAGCGTCGTCCTTTCGCGGCCTTGTCCGCACTTGGGCTTACGTTTATCACGAGCCTGTTTTCAGTCGACAAGGCCACCGATGGCCCACGCTGGCAGCTTCCGGCAGCGCTGGCCCGCAGCGAGTCCGCAAAGCCCGGAGCAGCGCCGCCCGTCCTGCCGTTTCTCGAAAACGACTACGCGGCGGCACGGGCTAAGGCGGTGCGGAGTGGCAAGCCGCTGTTTGTCGATGTCTGGGCGCTGTGGTGTCACACCTGCCTGAGCATGAAGAACTTCGTGCTGACCGACCCGCAGCTGGCGCCGCTCGCGGAGCGGATGATTTACCTGGCGGTGGATACGGAACATCCGTCGAGCGCAGCGTTTGTGAAGCGCTTCCCGATTACCTCGTGGCCGACCTTCTTGGTGCTTGATGGGGAAGAAAAGGTGCTCGCGCGCTGGACGGGGGCGATGTCGGCGCCGGAACTGAAGACCCGGCTTTTGGCGGTCCTGTCGCAGCAAGCGGCGCAGCGGCCCCGGCTATCCGAGGCCGAAGCGCAGGCGGCGGCGGGACATCCACTCGAAGCGGCGCGGCTGTACGAGGAAGCGATGGCCGAGCCAGGGTCGCGGCCCCAAGCGCTGCTCGGACTGATTCAAGCGCTCCGCGATCTGGGCCAAAACGAACGCTGCGTCGAGCTGTACGAGCAGAGCTTCCATCAGCTGGGCCACAGCGCGCTGGCGACGGACTTTGCGGCCTACACCGCGTCTTGCCTCGACAAGATCAGCGACGTAGACCGGCGGCAGCGACTGCGCAGGCGGCTGCGCGGCGACCTCGAACACCTGCTTCACGAAGCCGATGCGGATCTGTCGGTCGACGACCGCAGCGATGCCTACGGAACCATGATCGAGCTGTCCGATGCCGTGGGCGAGAAGGCAACGGGCGACCGGCTGGCAAGCACCCGGCTGCTCCTGCTCGAAAAGGCCGCGGCGGCAGCCCAGAGCCCGAGCGTGGCTGCGACGTTTGATGCCCACCGCTTCGAGAGCTACCGACGGCTCCAGCGCTGGCAGCTGGCCGAAGAAATGCTGCTCACGTCAGCCAAAGCGCTACCCAGTGACTACAATCCACCGGCCCGGCTGGCTCGACTGTTCTACGAGACGGGTCGGATCGAGGAGGCGGAGCGCAGCATCGACCTGGCCCTGTCGCGCTGTCAGGGCCCAAGACGGGTCTCGATGTACGAGCTGCGGGCGTCGATCCAGAACAGCCAGGGGCGAACCAGCGCCGCGATTGAGTCGCTGACCTCGGCGATCTCGCTGTACCAAGCCAACCAGCCGACGTCGCAAGCTGGTGTTGAGTCCGCGCGGCTCCGGGCGCTGCGCGAGCAGGTGGCAGTCCTGCAAACCAAGCTGCGCGAACAGCCGGAAGCTGCGGAGCCCTCCCCTGCGAAGTCACCACCGCCGCCAGACAAGTCGAATCGCAGCCAGCCCAAGCGGCCCACCTCGCGGTCGCCCAGCGAAGCAAAGCCGCCGACCCCGAAGACACAGCCGCCCACGCAGTACGAGCCCGGTATGCCGGTCGCCAGCATCGGGGCGGATGGTCAGCCGGTGCCACGCGGGAAAAAGCCCGCCGAGAGGAAGAAAGATCGCCGCGTAGCTCATCGGGACGCGACCATCAAGTAGCTGCCTCGGCCCCCTGCCCCACCAGCTGCTTGCTTCGTCCGGGCCGCGCTAATCCTGTGGATTGGCACTCGTTTCCGGCGGCGTTTTGTGAGATACATGAAGTATTTTGGGCCTCATTGTGAGGCGCCTCTAGGACTTCACGTGGGGAGGGTACAAGGGTGCAAGCAACTCATCTGGCGATCTCGAGTCCGGCGCTGCTCAGTTTCGTACGCGCCTACCTGTGGCAGCTCCAGCGAACTGGGGCGATTTCCGATGGTGACAACTCGGAGGAGCAGCGTGCCGCCCAGGAGGCCGCGCAGGCGCTGATTTCGGCGATCACTCGACGGGAGCAGCTGTGGCCACTGTTTGCTGAGTTCAAACAGTATGTCGAGCACCAAGGCATGGGTGGTGCCGGGAGTGAGCAACTTCAGGCGGTGCTCGCGAAGTTGACGATGGGTGCGGAGCCAGCGACCCCGGAACCCGAGGTCAACGTCGCACCACCGAGCCAGCCGGTCGAGGCAGCGCCGCCGGTGACGCCCGAACCAGCCGTGGATTCCGTGGATGATGTCGCCGTGCCAAGTGAGACGGACAGCTCAGCGGCGGCTGGCGACGAACCGGACATTGAGCCAGCCTCGGACGCAGGTTCGGACCCGAGTGCTGGCGCCAGCGATGACCTCGGCACCAATCTGGAAGCAAGCAGCGGTGGAGATTCCTCCACGACTGGTACGGCTCGTCGGAGACGTGGACGTCGCTAGCTCAGCTTGTCCGGTTTTAGGTGAAAATAGAGACCGATGCAGTCTGATTCGGAAGGCGCGAAACAGCACCTACCGCCGGGTCTCGGCGTGGCATTGGCCATGCTCGGCGCGCTGCTGCTGAGTGCCTACAGCTACCGCTACCGACTGCTGCTGGCGGTCCAAGATCCAACCCAGTGGGCGGACGAACCGATCAGCCGCGCCGAGCTATTCCGGCAGCTCGGTTCCGATGCCGCCGTGGGAATCACCGTCGGCGCCTTGACGTGGCTGGTGCTGCTTGTGCTCTTCCCGCTGGGCCGCTCGGTGTGGCTACGGCGTGGCGGACTGCTGCTGCTGAGCGGTCTGCTGCTGCTGCTCGGCATGCTGCTCCAAGCGCATCACGGAACCCTGCTGGCGATGCGCTCGGGTTTAACCGTGGACCTGCTGCGCGAGTCGCTCGACCCAGCGGCGATTCGCGAGTCGTGGGCGCTGCTGCCGAGAAGCGAGCTTCCCTATCTACTGACACCGCTCGGCGGATTTTGGCTGGTGCTGGGCGCGCTGTGGCTGGGTCGCTGGTCACGGCTGTTGTCGCTGTATTGCCTCGGGGTATTGACGGTCGCGCTGCTGACGTGGGCGATTCGGGTGCCGGCGGCACCGCTCCAGACTGCGCTGCTTCACCATCCGCTCGGCTTTCTGACGAGTGAGCTGTTGACAAGTCGGCGCCCCCCAACCGGGCTGGGCACAGTCGGCGTCGGAGTGGCCAACGCCGCCACCCGCGACCGCACCGGCGAGTCCTCAGCTGCGACGACTGGCGACGGGCCGCCCACCGGCGAAGACGTCCCCGAAGTGCCCATCGAGTCCGACGATCCGAGCCCCAGTCCAGCGACCGCAGGCAACGGCGCGCGACCAACGATGGCCCTGCAAGCCGCGCAGTTTGCCTATCCAGCAAGTGAACGACCCATCAAGCTCGCGAAGCCCAGTCTCGCCAAGGGAAGCGGTCCGCTCAATGTGATCGTGCTGCTCCTCGAGAGCACCGGCGCTGACTATGCCTTGGAGCCGATGCCCAGTGGCAAGCTGGCGATGCCGTTTCTGCGCTCTCTGACCGAAAAGGGACTGCTGCTGCGGAATCACTTCTCGGCGGGGAACTCGAGCCCACGAGGCATTTTCTCGCTGATGTCTGGGCTGTATGTGATGCCGGAGGTCGGAATCTGGGACGTGCGTAAGGACATCTATTTGCCGTCTCTGATGAGCTATCTGGACCCGAGCTATCAGCGGTTCCTGGTGACGCCGGCGTCGCTCGACTGGTACTTTCCGCACTCGTACCTTCTTCACAGCGGCTTCACGGAGCTGTGGGGCTATCACAACCTGCCCATTCGCAAGAACGCTCCGGGTGGACGAGCCCATGCGCGCGATGAAGCAGAGACGGTCTCGGTGTTCTTGCAGAAGCTCACCGCCGCCGCCAGTCATGCCGAGCCGTTCGTCGCCGTGTACTACAGCTTCCTGGCTCACTGGCCCTATCCCGACTACGGCAAAGAGTCTCATGTCGCGGAGCCGACCAGGCCGCTCAATCTGTACTTGAACAACCTCCATTACCTCGATAGGCAGATCGAGCGGGTCTACAAGCGCGCCACGGAGCTGGGTCTGCTCGACAAGACCATCTTCGTGATTGCCGGCGACCACGGGGAAGCGTTCGGCCAGCATCCCCACAACTACACGCACTCTCGTCAGAGCTTCAACGAGAACTACCGCACGCCGGCGCTGCTGCTTCACCCACAGCTGTTTCCTCCGCGCGTCATCACCGAGCCAACCAGTCACGTAGACTTTCTGCCAACGCTGCTCGATGCAATGGGCCGCCCGTTCGACCCGCAGCTTGTGCAAGGAGAGTCGCTGTTTCAAGACCGCTTCCGTCGCAAGTACATCTTCCTGTACGGCAACGAAGACACCTCGTCGTCAGTGAGCGAGGACCAAGTCAAGTTGCAGGTCTCGTTCCGCGATGGCTCATGCTGGGCCTTCGACTTAAAGAGCGATCCCGGTGAGCGCAAGCGCCTGGGCTGCGGACCGCATCGTGCCCAGTACGAGGCCCTGCTCGTGTATCGCAAGCAGCAGCAGCACCACCTGCGCCTGTACAACGCGATCATTCGTCGAGAAGTCGCGCAGCCCGGTGGCCCGACTGCGTCCGCCACGCCGCCGCCCGCGCAATCAACGGCGCTGTGACGCCGAGGCTTGTCTCGCTCGCTCCTTCTGCGGTACACGACTCGGCAGGAGGATGGGAAGATGACTGCTCGGCTCCGCCCGCTGTTCACGACGCTGCAGCTTGGGATGCTGCCGGTGCTGGTGTCGGCGCTCACTTCGCTGCTTGGCTGTAGCGAACCTGTGCCGCCGCCCGATCCGGGTCGAGTCACGTTGCGCAGGCTCAACCGCGACGAATTCAACAACACCGTGCGCGATCTGCTCGGCACCAGCCAGCGGCCCGCCGATCAGTTCCCTGCCGACGATGTGGGCTTTGGATTCGACAACGTGGCCCAGGTGCTGAGCGTGTCGGCGCCCCATGTCGAGCGATACCTGCGGGCCACCGAGTCGCTCGTTGATGAAGTGCTTCGCCCGGACGGCTTTCCGCTCAGTTCGACCCTCCAGGTGGGTGATGTCGAGGTTCGCTACCGTCGCCGCAACCACATCTTCTTCGCCAGCAACTCGACGATTCCGGTCCGCATCGAGGTCCCATCGTCCGCAAGCTACTACTTCAGCGCCAGTGCGTTTGGCGAGCAGGCACCTCCCGATCCAGCCGCGCTGATCTTTGCTGTCGACGGGATCACCGTGAAGACCCTCGCCATCACCGCCGTCGAGTCGAGCCCGCAGCTGGTCCAAGTGGAGGTGCCGCTCAGCGCCGGTACGCACATGGTCAGCTTCGGCTTTGGCAACGACCTTTATGCGCCCGATCCGGATCCCAAGAAGACGCTCGACCGCAACCTGGGCGTGTTCTGGTTCCGCGTCTATGGTCCCGCTTCTGCCAGCCCGGAGAACCGCCTCCGCAAGCGCGTCGTCACCTGCACACCCGTAAGCGCCGACTTCTCCGAGTGGCAAGCCTGCGGCGACCAGATCCTGTCGCGACTGGCTCGGCGGGCGTTTCGGCGCCCAGTCAGTGCCGAGGAAGTCGCCGAGCTGCGGACGCTGGCCGAAGAAGGATGGCGGACGGGCGACGACTTTCTGGGAGGGCTGCGGCCAGCGCTGATGGCGATCCTGCTGTCGCCGCGCTTTCTCTATCGCATCGAGGTGGATCGCGATCCGACGTCGCTTGTGCCGCATCGGCTGACCGGCTTCGAGCTGGCGTCGCGGCTGTCGTACTTTCTGTGGAGCAGCATGCCCGACGATGAGCTGCTCCGCGTCGCTGAGCAGTCGAGCTTGGATGACGATGAAGCGGTCCTTCGCAGCCAGATTGGCCGCATGCTCGACGATCCAAAGGCCGAGTCGCTGCTGCTGCGCTTCGCGACCCAGTGGCTCCAGCTGGGCGGGCTGGATGTCGCAGCCCCCGACGGCAAGCGCTTTCCGAACTGGAACGAAGCGCTGCGCGTGGACATGAAGCAGGAGACCTCTCGATTTGTGCGCGAGTTCTTACCGCTTTCGGGGAGTCGTGAGCTGGGTCTTGGGCGACTGCTGACCGAGCCGCTGACGTACCTGTCGCCGGACCTGGCCAAGCACTACGGGGTGCCTGGGCCATCGCCGGATGTCCCGTGGGAAGCAACCTCGCTGCTCGGTACGGCGCGACGCGGCCTGCTGACCCAAGGCAGCGTGCTCACAATGACGTCCTATCCGGGGCGCACATCGCCAGTCAAGCGCGGCAAGTGGATTTTGGAACAGCTGCTGTGCTCGCCGCCACCACCGCCACCGCCGGGAGTCTCGACCGACCTGACGATGACGATGAGCAGTGGCAGCCTGCGTCAGCGGCTTGAGGAACACCGCCGCAAGCCCGAGTGTGCCGGCTGTCACCGCTTGATGGACCCACTCGGCTTTGGACTCGAAGCATTCGACGCAGTCGGTGTCTTCCGTCAGTCCGACGAGGGCCAGCCGATCGATGCCTCGGGAGAGCTGCCGAGTGGCGGAAGGTTCACTGACAACGCCGGACTGGCCGAGCTGATCGCCCAGGACCCGCGCTTTCTGCGCTGTGCGGTCCGCAAGCTGTTTACCTACGCGATCGGTCGAGAGCCAACGGGGAGCGATGAGGCTCGAGTGGTGAAGCTAACCGCCGCACTCACCGACAGTGGCGGCCTGCTTCGACAGCTCATCACCGCGCTGGTGCTCTCGGATGCGTTCGATTCCCGTCGTGGCGAGCCTGAGCAAGGAGCTGCCCCATGAACCCCAAGACCTCCACCACTTCGCGACGGCAGTTCCTTCGTGGCAGTGGTGCGCTGCTGACCCTACCGTTCCTCGAAAGTCTGCTGCCCAGATCGGCCCGCGCCGTCGAGAAGGCCCCGCAGCGGCTGCTCTTTTACTTCGTGCCCAACGGCATTCATATGCCAGCCTGGCTGCCGACCACCGAGGGAGCCGACTACGACCTGCCGCCGATTCTCAAGCCGCTCGAGTCACTACGAAGCGAGCTCCTGGTGGTCTCGGGTCTGCGCAACTTGCCGGCCCGTCCCGACGGTGCAGGTGATCACGCGGGCGGAACCAGCGCGTTTTTGACGTGCTCGCATGCGCTCAAGAGCGAAACCGAGATTCGACTCGGCGTGTCCGTCGATCAAGTGGCAGCAAGCAAGCTAGGGCAAGGCACGCGCTTTGCGTCGCTACCGCTCGGCATGGAGGGCGGTGCGTCGGTGGGCGGCTGCGACTCCGGCTACTCGTGCGCCTACAGCCAGAACATCTCGTGGATTGGTCCGAAGACACCGCTGGCCAAGATCGTCGGTCCGCAGCTGCTGTTCGATCTGCTGTTTCAGGATAGCTCGCAAGTCACCGGGGTCGCCGAGAAGCGTGCCCGCCATCGCCAGAGTGTGCTCGACTTTGTGCTGCGCGACGCTCAGGCGCTGCGCGGACGACTCGGCCGGAGCGACCGTGACAAGCTCGATGAGTACATGCACTCGGTACGCGACGTCGAGCAGCGGCTCCAGGGCATGAGCCAGAGCTGTGACGCACCGAAGCCGCCCGCCGACGATGTGCGACTGACCGAGCAGCTCCGTGCGATGAGCGATCTGATGGTCTTGGCGCTGCGCTGCGATCTGACGCGGGTGCTGACCTTCATGCTCGGCAACGGTGGCTCGAATCGTCCCTACGGCTTTCTGCCCGGCGTCAGCGGCGCCCACCACGAGCTGTCCCACCACCGCCACCAAGCCAGCATTCAAGCGCAGCTCCAGCTCATTGATACTTTCGAGGTCGAGCAGCTCGGCTATCTCCTCGGCAAGCTCAAGACGACCAAGGATCACGATGGTTCGTCGCTGCTGGACAACGCGCTGGTGTTCTTTTCCAGCGAGATTGCCGATGGGAACTCGCATTCCCACACGGATCTGCCGGTGCTGCTGGCGGGACGACTCGGAGGAGCCATTCGGCCCGGTCGACACCTGCGCCGCGAGGAGCCGATGGCCAACCTCTATTCCAGCATCCTCAACGCCGTCGGAGCGCCGAGTGGCAGGTTTGGCGACGATGGCACCGGCCCGCTGCAAGGGCTGAGCTGATCAGGTCAGGCCGGGCTTCTGGCCCTCGTCCCACTCGATCGTCGTCGCCCCGAGGGTCAGACGGTCCCCCGGCTGGATGGACTGCGCGCCGCTGATGCTGCGACCACTGCGCTGCCACAGCACCGCTTGCGGTCCATACCACCAGAGGTCTTGGCCTTCGCCATGCACCCGCATCGATCCCCAGCGCACCGCTGAGTCCGCACTGGCCGGCACCAGCCCAATCACCGGGTCTCCGAGGGCAAACTCCTTCCACGACATCAACGAGGCGGGAAAGTTGCCGTGATACTCGTCGACGCGACGGAGCACAGCGGCACCGCCTTTGAGCAGCCGCACTTCGAGGGTCAACACCGGCCCGAGCCGAATCAGCTGTCCGTCGGAGAGCGAGACCTGCGTCCCCAGCGCCAAGCGACGATCATCGACGAAGGTGCCATTGAGGCTGCGCAGATCTTCGATCAGCAGCTTGCCGTTGACGACCAGAAGCCGCGCGTGCTGCCGACTCACTCCATGCGTAATCGAGTCATTGTCGGGCGACGGGAAGGCACGACAGACGATGTCACAGTCACGGTGCTTGCCGAGCAGCGCCTGCTGCGCCGACAAGATATCGATCGCCTCGCCCGAGTTGCCAACAAACGCGAGCAGTCGTCGGTGTCCTTGGGCAGAGTTCGACGCTTCAGACGGCATTGATGCCGGTTGGGAAGCAGGAACCGCCTGCTGAGCCGCAGCGGTCGGAGCAGCTTTCCTCGCCCCCCAACCCTCGATGCTACGGGCATTGGCTGGCTCGGCAGACGGACGGGCCTCGGTCCGCGGCGCAGCATCCGCACTCGGCGCCGTCGCCGGCAAGGTAGTCCGCAGGGCCTGCTGCGCCGGATGAATCGGCTCAATCTTGCCCATGGCTGGAGGTGGCTGATTGGCGCGAATCTGGCCCGGCACGGGCGGCGGTGGTCCGCCTGCTCGACGAGGAGGAGGTGGCGGTGGTGCAACGGGCGCGGCAGCAGGCGGCGGCGAAGCAGGCTTGTTGTCAGCCTGACGAACCCCACTCGACGCTGCACGGCCCGACTCGCCGAAGATGGGCAGCGGCTGAGCGTCCATCGCCTTCACAAACTCTTCCACATAGGTGCGCGCCGATGGGAAGCGCTCCCCCGGCTGCTTGGCCATCGCCTTTTGGAAAAACTGATCGAGCGGATGACCTGCCGGAATGCTCGGCACGAAGGTACCGAGCGGCGGCACCGGATTTCGCTTGTGCATCAGCACCAGCTGGACCCGATCCTCGTGCTTAAATGGGGGTCGCTTGGCAACGGCGATGTAGAGAATCACACCCAGTGCATAACGATCGGTCGCAGCATCCACCGTCGGACCGAAGACCTGCTCTGGGCTCATGTAAGTGGGAGAACCAACGGCGACACCCACGGCAGTGAGCTTGTCGTTGTCTTCCATGGGCCGCGCCAAACCAAAGTCCAGCAGCACCGCGCGTCGCCCATCACCGTCGGGCGCAACCATGATGTTATCGGGCTTGACGTCCCGGTGGATGATGCCCCGCGATGCCGCACGATCCAGCACATCTGCAACGGGATTGAGCAGCTCGGCAATCTGCCGCGGCGACTCGCGAGCCAGCACGTTGTGCAAGCTCTCCCCTTCGATGTACTCCATCGCAATCCACAGCACCTTGTCCGGAGTTTCACCAAAGGCGTAGATCGCAGCCGTGTGGTGGTGGATAAGGCTCGCTGCCAGCCGAGCTTCTCGACGGAAACGCTCGACGTAGGAGGCATCACGCGACAGCTCTGGGTGCATCAGTTTGACGACGGTATGCCGGCCCAGCGTCGTCTGCTCCGCAAGGAAGACCTCGCCACAGCCGCCTTCGCCAATCTTCCTGATGAGGTGAAACTGATCCCCGACCTTTGCGCCGGGACCTAACTTGGCCACAGGACTACTCTATCATAGAGTTTGCCGATGTTGGGCTGCTCTTCGGGAAAGCCAGGGGAGCGCCGGTATCCAACCACGCTTTCCGTCAGAAATTGCCTTGCTGGAGCCGGTCAAAGGCCGGGAGTTACGGGCGAGCCGACGAGACGGGTGGGCCAAGTGGGGTCGATGGCGCCTGTTCGCGAGCGGTGCCTGGAACCGTGGTCGGATTGCAGCGCGCCAGCAAGTCTTTGCCAGGTCGAAAGTCAGGAATGCGCCGCGCGGGGATCTCGATGGTCACGCCGGTGCGCGGGTTACGGCCTTGACGCGCTTTGGCCGCGCGGATGCTGAAGGTGCCGAAGCCGCGCAGATCGATCTTGTCCCCATCCACGAGCGCTGCCGCAAGCTGCTCCAAGAGATCCTCGACCACGGCTTGGGTCTGGCCGCGCGGCAGTTTGTACTTCTGGGCAAGGTGGGAGACGAGATCTGCTTTTTTCATGGCCGTGGTTCCGGTTCCCGTAAGAAGGGCAGAAATCCTAGGGCACGACCCACGCAGTCACAAGGGACTTACTTGCCGGAGAGCTGGGGCAGCTTCTTACCGACGGCATCGGGGACTTGCACGGTCACATCGCCACTCGCCCAAAGCTGACAGGACAAGCGCAGCTTGGTGATGAAGTAGGTGTTGCCGAGGTGCAGCTTCTCGGCCTTGGTGACGGGGGGCAGGAACTCTTCGCCGGCGAGCACCTTGACTCGGCACAGGCCGCAGGAGCCGCGCCCGACACAAGCGGTGGGAAGCAGAATGCCGGCGCGACGAGCTGCGACGAAGACCGTCTCGTCAGCTCCGCAGTCGATGGTCTTGTTCAGGGGTAAAAACGTGATCTGGGGCATGGTCTACTCGGCGGGCGGCTACTTGGACTCCTCGATTGGCTCCACGTAGGTCGACTCGATGTCATCGGCGGTGAGGATGAGCTTGCGAAGCTGCTTGTCAATCACCGGGCGCGACATGATAACCCAGACCCACTCGCCCGGACCGACCAGCTCATGGCCGCGCAGACCGCTCGGGACATCGAGCAGGAACGAGTGCTGGAGCGGATGACCGTAGGAGTTGGGCTCGTCAAGACGAATCTCGAAGCGGCCACTGCCGAGGTCTTTTTCCACGTACAGGCGGCTGAGCACAGGCACGCCATCCGCAATGGGCCAATGGCCATCTTCGGCCACTCGTCGCAAGGTGCTGCGCCCCAGCAAATGCAGCGGATTCCACTTGGCTTTGCTGACAATCCGCGCCGGACCTTTGATGCGCGTCACGAAGCCTGAGCCGAGGACTTTGTCACGAAACTCCGGCGGCAGATAGCTTCCCGAGCCATGAGACGAGACGCTGGCGTAACAGACGAAGACGGCATCACCCACGTTGCCGGTGAACGGCTTGCCGTTGTGGGTCTTCATCTCCTTGGCGCCAAACGAGAAGGTGCCGCTCTGGGCCGCCACCTGAAAGGTCTCGACGGATAGGTCGTCATCGAAGGCACTTCGGGCGGGAATCTTGACGATCTGCTTGGCGACGATCTTGCCGTACTCGCCGCGGAAGGTGCGAAAGCCATCGCCGCTCGGTCGATTGGCGGGGTCGGCGGTCAGCGGACACTGCTCCCCCACGCGATAATCGAGGCTGCGCAGCGACTTGAAAAACCGCTCGCGGGCAGCCCGCCTGTGATCCTGGGTATTTGCCGTTGAGAGCTTCTGCTCGACGCTGAGGGCATCGAAGCGCTTTCGCAGCTCGATAAATCGCGCGACGCTGCGCTCGAAGTCCTGTCCGCTTGTGATCTTGTCGATCAGCGCGTTGCGCTCGGTCAAGATGGCCTTGCCTTCGTCGACCGGCTGTGGCTCGGCAGCGCCAAGGAGAGGCAGCGCCAAAATGAGAAGGAAGCGTCGCATCGTCGTCTCCTAGTCCGCCGGAAGCGTGGAAGAGTAGGTCGTCCGCAGAGACCGCCCCACCGTCGGATCGAGCTTCTCCGCCTCACTCAAGTGGCGTCGCATCGCCTCAAAATCGCCGAGCATCATGTCTGCGCTCACCAGCGACTGCAGCGTCTGCACCGTCGGCTTTTCGGACGTCCGCAGACATGCTTCATACAGCCGACGCGCTTCGAGGTTCTGCTGAAAGACCCCGTAGATGCCCGCGAGCTGACACAGATCCCAGCCCAGCAAGTTGGGATACTCCTTCAGTCGCTGCGCCACCTTCTGCTTGCCCTCGGCGACCAGTCGCTTCTGCTCAATCCCCTGGACCACCATCAGACGAATCGTCTCAAAAATGGAGCTGCCGGGCGCCCGCTGCATGAACGCTTCACCGTCGCGCAGCACCGCATCCCAGTCGCGCAGATGAACGCTCGCCATGATCAGCATCCGCGAAGCATCTTCAAAGTAACGACCCGAGACCGGACCCGCCGGTAGACCGTCGAGATACAGCCGCGCTTCCTTTCGCAGCGTGTTCAGCCGTCGCGAGCGCTCCAAAAGTAGCAGCAGTTGGTTGGTGCTCACGTCGATCCGCTGGCGATCGGTTGTGCTCCCCAGCTCTTTGCGCAGCGCCTCGATCTGAGCATCGACGAGGCGCTTCTGCTCCGCCTGGTATTTGGTGAGCCGGGCCTCCAGCTCGGCGAGATCCTTTACCGCATACGAAAAGTTCTGGTCAATCGCCACCGCCGAGCGGAGCAGCACCACTTTCTGCTCATCGGTCTCCGCGGTCACCGCCCGCCCGTAGACATCGAGCGCATCCATGCTCTTCAGCTCAGGACGGCTGTCGGAACCGTCGGCAACCTGCTTGGCCAGCTGCGGCAGTCCCGATGAGCGCAGCAGCTCGGCGGTGACGCGATCCTGGAGTCGGAAAAACTGCTTAATGTTGCCGTCGACCTTGGCGCTGCCCATAACCTCGCTGGTCTCGACGCGGACAAAGCGCGCGGTCAGTCGAATCTGACCCGATTCCTCTTGAAAGGCGCCGATCACCATCACCGACGCTCCGACGACCTTGCCCAGCTTGGCGGCGGTATCGTCTTCGACTTCTTTGAGGCTCGCCTGGACGCGCATCTCCTTGAGGATCTTGTCGAGGCTGCCACGCTCGACGATGCGCACCCCGGACAGGCTCTTGAGGTCACTGGCGACGACCTCGCGGATGGCTTCACCGATGTGGGGCTTGCCCTTGCCGGTGAGATCGCGAAACGGCATGACCGCAATCGTCGGCAGCGGTTTGCCGAGCGCCGTCCCGTCGCGCAGCATTCCCACCGCGAACACAAGCGCCAGCAGCAGCCACCGCCTAGCCATCACTTTGGACATGGACACACGGTAACGAAGCTCCCGTTGCTTCTCAAGCTTCCGGCGTGACTGCCTTTGCCTCGGCAAAGCGACCAGTGAAAAGCGGCGCGTCGGCGGGAAGTGCTTTCTCCCACTTGCCGACGATAATCGAGGCCATACAGTTGCCAAGGACATTGACCATGGTGCGCGCCATATCCATGACCGCGTCGACACCAAGAATCGTGGCAATCCACTCCACCTTCAGTCCGTAGGCCGCACAGGTCGACGCCAGCACCACCAGCGACGCCCGCGGTACCGCCGCCACCCCTTTTGAGGCGAGCAGCAGCGTCAGCATCATCTCGATCTGCGTCGCCGGCGACAGGTACTTGCCGGTGGCCTGGGCGATAAACAGCGAGGCCAGCGCCAGATACAGCGTCGAGCCATCGAGGTTGAAGCTGTAGCCTGCGGGCAGCACAAAGCCCACAATGTGCGGTGGCACGCCCAGTCTCTCCATGGTCGCGATCGCCTTGGGCAGCGCCGACTCCGAGCTGGTCGTCGAGAATGCCAGCAGTAGCGGCTCGCGCAGCTCCCGGACAATCAGCCCGATCCGCGCCCCTGTGATCAGCTTCACAGCAACGAGCAGTATCGCCACAAACAACACCAGCGCGAAGTAGAGCGACACCACCAGCTTGCCGAGCTGGAGCATCACTCCCGGCCCCTGCGTCCCGACGGCGACCGCCATCGCTGCAAAGACCCCAAAGGGAGCAAAGCGCATCACGTACTCAGTCAGCTTGAACATCGCTTCCGCGACGCCGCGCAGCACCGCCAGCACCGGCTTGGCTTTGTCGCCAATCGCCACCAGCGCCATCGAGAACAAGAGCGCAAAAAACACGATCTGAAGGATCGCGTTATTGGCCATCGCCTCGACGAGACTGGTCGGCACCACTTGCTCATAGAAGGGCTTGCTCGCTGGCGTCGGAAAGCTGCCATTGCCACCGACGGCGCCGAGTCCCGGTTGCAGCGTATTGGCGACGCCCAGGCCGATGAACAGCGCCGCCGCCGTCGCCGCCCAGAACCACAGCAGCGCTTTGAGCAGAAGCCGCCCAATGTGCTGCTCTCCTGCCCCCGCCAAGCCGACCACCAGCGTCGAGAAAATGATCGGCGAGACCAGCATCTTGATCAGCCGAATGAACGTCTTCGACATCCACTCCAGCGAGGTCGCTTTGGGCATCCACTCGGGCGGATGAAGCCGCGGGCCAAGATGCCCGCCCAGGTAAGCGCCCACGACCGAACCAGCAATGAGCGCGATGACAATCCAAGTCGTCAGACCGAGCTTCTTCCCGCTCATCAAGCACCAGCCTCCGTCAGATAATCACGTGGTCGCAGGAACTCGGCGAGCTGCGACTCCTCGCTGCCCGACTCGGGGCGAACGTCGTAGTCCCAGCGTACCAGCGGCGGCAGCGACATCAGGATCGACTCGACCCGGCCATCGGTACGCAGCCCAAACACCGTGCCGCGATCGTAGAGCAGGTTGAACTCGACGTAGCGACCGCGCCGATAGAGCTGAAAGCGACGCTGCCGCTCCCCAAACGGGGTGTCCTTGCGACGCTCGACAATCGGCAGATAGGCCGGCAAAAACGCCGCCCCCGCGTCCTTCCAAAAAGGCATCACAGACGATAGATCGGCGGGCAAGTAGTCGAAAAAGATGCCACCGATACCGCGCGTTTCTTGACGGTGACGGAGATAAAAATACTGGTCACACCACGCCTTGAAGCGCCGGTAATAGTCGGGATCATGACGGTTGCAGGCCACCGCGAGCTGGCGATGAAAGTGCGCTGCGTCGTTGAGGAACGGATAGTACGGCGTCAGATCCGCGCCACCACCAAACCAGGCCGTCCGACCGCGCCGCAAGAAACGAATGTTGGCATGCGTCGTCGGTACGTACGGGTTTTGGGGATGCAGCACCAGCGAGACACCCGTTGCAAAGAAGCGGGCATCGTCGCCGGGTAGCGTTCTCTGCATTTCTTGGGTCAGCTCGCCGTGGACGACGGAGGTGTTGACGCCGGCTTTCTCGAAGACCGCACCGTCGGACAGAATCCCGGTCAGGCCACCGCCACCACCATCTCGTTGCCAAGAATCGAACCGAAACTTCGCTTGTCCGTCGACGCGCTCGATGGCCGAACAGATCTGGCGCTGGAGCGTCTGCACATACTCGCCGGCCTCCGCAGCCAGACCGTCGAGGTCAAAGCCCTCGGGGACCGGTCGCAGCTGCCGGGCCGCCAAGCGCTCAATCGACTCAGCAGAGCCGTCTGCCTTGGTGGTTATCATCACCGCATTGTGCCACACTCGTCGCCCAAGCCGCGCGGCTGCGTTGACCCGACTTTCCGCTTTGTGTTAGAAGCGCCCCGCATGTCAGCACGTACGGTGATTGGTGTCATTGGTGGCTCCGGCCTCTATGAGCTCTCGGGGCTCACCAACGTCCACGAGCAAAAGGTTGAGACGCCTTTCGGACCCCCGTCGGACACGCTGCTGGTGGGCGATCTCGGAGAGGTCCGTCTGGTGTTCGTGCCCCGTCACGGTCGAGGTCATCGTCTTTTGCCGAGCGAAGTGCCGTACGCTGCCAACATCCACGCGCTCAAGCAGCTTGGGGCCGAGTACGTGCTGTCGGTGTCGGCGGTGGGCTCTCTGCGCGAGGAAATCCATCCCGGCCACGTCGTGATTCCCGACCAGCTGATCGACCGCACCAAGGATCGACGCAGCAGCTTCTTTGGCGACGGTGTCGTCGGTCACATTGCGTTTGCCGAGCCGTTCTGTCACGGCCTGCGCAACATCCTCCTCGGAGCGGTCCGCGACAGTGGCACAACGGTTCATCCCCACGGCACGCTGGTGGTCATGGAAGGACCGGCATTCTCGACGAGAGCCGAGTCCCACCTCTATCGCTCGTGGGGCGCCCACATCATCGGCATGACGGCCCTGCCCGAGGCCAAGCTGGCTCGGGAAGCGGAGCTGTGTTACGCGACGCTGGCGCTCAGCACCGACTACGACTGCTGGCGCGTCGAGGAAGCAGCGGTGACCGTCGATGCCGTGGTGGCAGTCCTGAAACGCAATGTCTCGCTGGCCCGCGAAGCCATCCGACGGGCGGCGCAGATGATTGCCACGCTGCCGCCGCGTACCTGCTCGTGCAGCCGTGCCATCGAGCATGCCGTGATGACCCATGACATTGCAGCCCGCGACTATGCGCGCTTGCAGCTGATCATCGGTCGCCACATCCCGCCGCCTGCGCAGTAAGATGTGACGTTCGCGGCCCATTGTTTTTAGACCAGACAAGGAGCGCCCTTGAGTTCCCAGCTTGATCTGCTCGTCGTTGGTTCGGTTGCTCTCGACACAGTGGAGACCCAGGCGACTTCGCGCGCCGACGTGCTCGGCGGTTCGGCGTCGTATTTCTCGGCGGCGAGTTCGTTCCTGACCTCGGTGGGCCTGGTGGCGGTGGTCGGTGATGACTTTCCCGATGAGCACAGCCAGTTTCTGGTCCGACTTGGCGTCGATACCCAGGGCATCGAGAGGCGCTCGGGCAAGACCTTTCGCTGGCACGGACGGTACTCCGACGACTTCAACAAACGGACGTCGCTCGATACCCAGCTCAACGTGTTCGCCGGCTTCGAGCCCAAGCTGAGCCCGGCCCACGCCTCGGCGCGGCTGCTCTTTCTCGGCAACATCGACCCGGTACTTCAGCTGCGGGTCCTCGACCAGATGAACAGCGTCCAGCTGGTCGGCCTCGACACCATGAACTTCTGGATCAACGGCAGTCGCGATGCGCTGCTCCAGGTGCTCAGGCGGGTCGACTTTCTGCTGCTCAACGACGAGGAAGCGCGGCTTTTGTCGGGGCGCCACAATTTGGTCCACGCGGCACAAGCGATTCAGCGGCTCGGTCCAAAGAACGTCGTCATCAAGCGAGGCGATGCCGGCGCGCTGCTGTTCCACGACGAGCACATCTTTGCGGCCCCGGCGCTTCCACTGACCGATGTGGTCGACCCGACGGGAGCCGGTGATAGCTTCGCCGGTGGCTTCATGGGCTACCTGGCCCGAACCTGGAAGGGCGGACACCTCGACGGCGCGTTTGTGCGACGGGCGATGATCTGCGGCAGCACCATGGCGAGCTTCTGCTGCGAGGACTTCAGCCTCGATCGGCTCCGGGGGCTGACCCACTCGATCATCGACAGCCGATTCCGCGCCTTTCGTCAGCTGACCCACTTTGAAGACCTCGTGCTGTAGCTCTCCATGGCCCGTCCGCAGCCTCAGCTGACCAGCAGCCTGCCGTCGCGCTACTTCGGTACTGAGTGGCAATCTCCGCCGCGTCTCGACGAAGAGGCAGCGCTGCTGCTTGCCCCGGCGTCGCAGATTGTCGACTTGCTCCGTCCGCTCCTTGATGAGAAGCGGGCCGCCCGGCTCGATGAGGTCGCGGCAGGACGGCTCTCCGGCGTGGTGGTCGTCCTCGAGGACCTCCATGACCCACACAATGGCGGTGCGGTGCTGCGGAGCTGCGAAGCGATGGGTGTCGGCGAAGTCCACATCATTGCCTCGCGAGAGCGCTTTCGCGTCTCCGACAAGGTCACGCAAGGCGCCGACAAGTGGCTCGAGGTCATCGAGCACCGATCTACCCAAGCGTCGCTGACGGCGCTGCGCCAGCGGGGTTTCCTGCTCGCCGCGGCAGTTCCTGGGGCAAAGAAACAGCTTGCTGACCTCGATCCGCTCCAGCCGACAGCGCTGCTGATGGGCAACGAGCACGCCGGCCTGTCGGCAGAGGCCCGCGCGCTGTGTGACGTAGAGTTTGCGATTCCACTGCATGGCTTTTCCGAGAGCCTCAACCTGTCAGTCGCGACGGCGCTCTGCACTTTTTCGATGACCTCGCGACGACGGGCGGCGCTTGACCGGCGGGGTGACCTCGACGAGGCCGGGCTGCTCGATCTGCGGGCCCGCTACTACCTGCGCGATGTCCGAAGGGCGCTGACCATCGTGCGCCAGCGCCTCGCTTCCTGACGACCGCTCCCCTTCCAACTTCGCTGCCTTCTTCGGCTTCTCCGTCGCTATTTCCGTCTTCTTCTTTGCCTCTTGTGCGCCGCTCTGCCGGTGCTGATAACCACGCTTGGCCAGTCCCCCGCGGCGACCAATCTCAGCCATATGAGCCCGATCGCGGCCAATCGCAGCACCACCCTTTTTACCCGCTGCGCGCGCTTCCTCCGCAGTAAAGCGATGAGCCAGTCCACAGGCTTGGGCGGCCAATCCTCCGCTGCTTGCCACCAGGCGCTGTGCATCACGATCCATGCTGGCAAAACCACCCTTGCGCTTGGCTCGTGGTGGCGCCGGGGCAGAGTTCCAAGTTCCTTCCTCTCGTCGCTGCGGAGAGTCCTTCGCAGAGGTTTCACGAGCGTTTTTTTCCGGTTCGCTTGTCATCTTGAGCAGTCCTTTGCCAAAAGAGTTCTGCCCTCTTGTCAATCAAATAAACCCACTGCGAGTCAATTCAAAAAAGATCTATAGCCGATCATTTCATTAATAGAAATCCACTTATTTATTCATATTTATCCCAAATTTCACTGATACATAAATTTCCTTATGGAAGTGTTTTGGCACAAATTAGCTCAAATTACCCCGCCTCAAAACGGACGTTTCCCGTCGCTGAGACCGAATCGAGGGCTTGCGGGGGGGAAACGTGCAAGCAAGCTCTTCGGCCAAATCCACCTCGGCGACTGGCAGGCGACACGCGGCGCTGGTCAAACCAGCGGTCTTTCCAGTACCTTGGAGAAATGGACCGGGGGAAACGCGGAGCGGTGCTGCGACTGCGACGGGTGTCGTTGCAGAACGTGCGCTGTTTCTCGTTGCTGTCGCTCGATCTGACGTATCTCGATGGCTCGCCGCTCGACCAAGTGGTGGTCTATGGCGACACCGGCAGCGGCAAGAGCGCGGTGCTGGCAGCGGTGGCGCACATCTGCGAGCTGAGCGACGACAAAGCACTCAGCGAAGCCTACGGTTCGCGGCTTGTCCGAAGTGGCCTCAAGGAAGCCGCCATTAAGCTTGAGTTTCAGCTCGGGGCAGCGACGGTGGATGCCAAGCTCGGCCTGAGCAGCACCGACTCACCGTGGCTGCGGCCGGTGACCCAAGTGATGCAGTCACTGCCGACGCCGCGCTTGGCTTGGCCGCCCCGTGGCCGCATCGCCTATGTCGCGATGCAGACGAAGCTCGACCTTCGACACAAGCTCCAGCAGCTTCTGTGGCGAAGCCAGCGCCTGGGACGTGACGAGAAAGGGCGCGTGCTGCTGCACCCCGCACTCCAGCGACTCAGCGAGCTGTTTCACAGGCTCGACCCGCATCAGCGCAGCCTGCTGTTCTTGCGGGACAGCGACGAGCCATGGCTGCTGGCCGGGGACGTTTCGCCCCGCTTGTGGGATCTCGCGTCGCTCCAAGAGCTTGCGGAAATCCACCAAGCACCAGCGCTCTGCACCACTTGGCTCAGCGACGGGGAGCGGGCGATTTTTGACCTGGCGGCGCAGCTGGTCCTGCGCGAGGTGGTCCCCGAGATTGTGCTGCTCGACGAACCAGCGCCGGCGCTTGCCGAGGAGCGTCGGGCTCAGCTGATCAGGGCGCTACGGCAAAGTCTCCCCACCACGCAGATCATCGTCGCGACCAGCAGCCGCGCGATCCTGCGCAGCGTCCACGACTATGAGCGACTGACGATCAAGCAGTAGAGACTAACCGTTGGCAGCGTCGGACTTGGCGTCGGCAGCCTCGGTCTTGGCTGCTTCTGCACTGACAGCAGGTTCGGCACTCTCTGCTTTCGTCGCAGGCACCGCACGACTTGCCGGCTCGCTGGTCGGCAGCTGGGCCGGCTGACGCAGGACGTAGATCCACAGTCCCAGGCCGATCACCGTAACCGCTATCGCGGCGTACTGCGCCGGAGTCAGCCCCAGCGTCCGTGGATCGGCGCCAATGCCATCGCGAACTCGCAGCTGATCGAGGGCAAAGCGAATCGGGCCGTACAGCGTCGCGATCGAGGCAACGAAGACGCCAAGGCGCGGCTTGAACATTCCCCACAGCAGGTAGCCACCGGCGAGAGCCGCCGCAAACAGGCCTTCCTCGAAACCCATGTCGTGACGACGGAACTCCGCACCGATGTGGAAGAGGCCACTCCCCTTCGGGGCACAGTGCGTCGCTGAGCAGGGATAATCGACGCCGAGGAAATAGAGCCGGTCCGACGCGGCCATCAGCTCGCCGGGATGATCATGGGCGACGTAGCAGCCCATCCGTCCGAAGAACCAGCCCGTCGCCAGTCCGTACGCCAGCGAATCGGCATAGGGCATCACGCGCTCCCCGTTGCGACGGCACCAGATGAACAGACCAAGAACCGCGCCGGCAAAGCCACCCATCGACGACAGCCCCGAGCGCGGATCGGCCAGCGCCCGCAGCAGCCCTCCCGTCGTCGGATGATTCTGATAAATCAGCACATCCGAGAAGTGCGATAGCAGAAAACCGCTCAGCACCGACCAGAAGATCATGTTTTTGATCTTCTCCTCGTCGAGTCCCAGAGACGTGCCGCGTCGGATTGTTAGCCACGCACCAACCAAAATGCCCGTCGCAACAAGCACGCCGAACGGATGAATCGCGAGTGAGTCATCGATCAGCGGCAGCGAGGGCAGCTGCGGATAGGGAATCAGTGCCGAAAGCATGTCTGGGCAGCATAGACCAAGGGCTTGCAGGTACAAGCCCTGAATCAGGTACCCGCTCGGTTGTGAGTCATTCCACACATTCGCCGTCGGAATCACCACCACGGAGCGGGCTAACTGCCTGCAATTGGTGAGCAATCGCTCGCGCGAGGACCCCCGCGACCGGCTATGATGAGGGCGATGTGCCCTGCCCTTCAGCAACCAGGCTGTCTGGACGGACCGCAGCTGTAGCAATGAAGCGCTCGACTGCCATCCTTCTGCTGTTGTCGATCGTCAGCCTACTGCTGAGCGGACTCGGGCTGTCGTATCGGCTGCTTCAGCTTGGACTACACGCGACGCAGACCTCGACGGAGCAGCGACTGACGGCGATTGGCACAACCCTGGCGGAAGCGCTCGGCCATGGCGCCGAGTCCAGCATCTTGCTGGCGGTGGCGAAGCAAAACCAGCTCGAGGCGGCCTACCTGCTCGACGACAAGCTGGGCCTATCGACAGCGGGCCGCATGATCAGCCTGCTGCGCGTCGATCCCGACCGAGCCCTGCGCGCCCTGCGTGGCCAGCCGCAGGTCGGAATGGCGTATCGACTGGAACAAGACGACGAGTCGCCAGGCCCCGACGACAGTCATATCTCGGCGATGGTGCTCGCAGGCTACTTTGCGGTACGACGGGCCGGAACCTCCCAGATCCTAGTTCTCGAGGCGGGGAAGAGCTTTACGGATCTGCCGGCGCGACTCAACCGCTCGGCACTGGCTTCGGCAGCCGTCGCGGCGCTCTTGGCGGCACTCGGTTCGCTGCTGACGATGCAGGCACTGCGCGCGGCGGCCCGTCAGCAAAAGCTGCAAGCCCAGGCAGAGCGCGGACAAGCCATCCGACAGATGGCAGCCTCGGTGGCCCATGAGCTGCGCAATCCACTCGGGACGATCCGAGCCAGCGCCGAGCTTCTGGCCGAGCAGTCGGCCTCGCCGGAGTTAGTGAACGACATTCTCGACGAGGTAAAGCGGCTGACCGAGCTGACGACCCAGTTTCTGAACTTCTCACGTGAGCCGGCGCTCCAGCTGGCCGACGTCGATGTGACGGGCCTCTGCTCAGAAGTAGCGAGCGCGCTGGCGATGCAGTTTCCCAGTCCCGAGCTGCACATCTCCACCGACGGAGAGTCTCCACTGAACATCTGTGCCGACGCAGCCAAGCTCCGGCAGGTTCTACTCAACTTGGGACTCAATGCGATTCAGGCGATGGCGCAGCGAGGCGAGCTGTGCTTTGTGGTGCGGCGCCACGGCAGCGGCCTCGAGATTGAGGTCTGCGACACCGGGCCAGGGCTATCTGCCGAAGCGGAGCAGCGCCTGTTTGAGCCATTTTTTACAACCAAGGCCCAGGGCAGCGGCCTCGGACTATCGGTCTGTCGACAGATCGTTGAGAAGCATGGCGGCACGCTGAAGCTCCGTCCGGCACAAGCAGCCAGCACCGGCAAGCCCGGCGGCGCCTGTCTCCTCGTGCAGCTACCGTCGCGCCCAAAGCAGAGCAGCGACGAATCCGTCCGCCTTACCCCCTAGTGACACCCATGAGACACATTCTTCTCATTGATGACGAACCGAAGCTTGGCCGCGTGCTGGCCACCGCCCTCCAGTCCGCCGGCTATTCCATCGAGCGGGCGACCACTGGCGGCGAGGCGCTCAAGAAGCTGGCGGGCATGACCTTCGATGTGGTGGTGACGGATCTCAAGCTGCCCGATCTGAGCGGGATGGAGGTCTTGCAGCAGGTGCGAGCCCTGCCCGATGCGCCCGATGTGATCATGATGACGGCCTATGCCAGCGCCGAGACGGCGGTCGAAGCAATGCGGCTCGGCGCTGTCGATTATCTGATCAAGCCGTTCTCGATCGACGAGCTGCGGATCAAGATTGCGCGGCTGCTCGGGCGGCGACTTCTCCAAGAACAAAATGGCAACCTTCAGGCGCAGCTCGAGAAGGCGCAGAGCCTGGAGAGTCTCATCGGTAGCTCGGCTCGCATGCGTGAGGTGATCGAGCAGGTGCATCAGGTCGCGGCGACCGACTCGACGGTGCTACTCCTTGGGGAAAGTGGTACCGGCAAGACCGTGCTGGCGCGCGCCATTCATCAGCACTCGCGTCGACGACAAGGCCCGCTGTCCGAGGTGCACTGTGCGGCGCTGCCGGGCTCGCTGCTGGAAAGCGAGCTTTTTGGTCACGAGCGCGGAGCCTTCACCGGCGCCGTCGAGCAGCGCATCGGTCACGTTGAAAAGGCCGATCGCGGCACCCTGTTCCTCGACGAGATTGGCGATGTTCCGCTGCCGCTGCAAGTGAAGCTGCTGCGCTTCATCCAAGATCATCAGTTCCATCGCGTCGGCTCCAGCCAGCTGCGCACCGTCGATGTTCGCTTCATCTTCGCGTCGAATCGCAACCTCGCGCAGGCGGTGCAGGAACAGACGCTGCGCCAAGACCTCTACTATCGAATCAACGTCTTCCCGATCCACTTGCCGGCGCTGCGTGAGCGCAGCGATGACATTCCCAAGCTGGTGCAGGACATTCTGCGCCGTCGCCATCCACACGTCACCATCAGCCAAGGAGCGCTCGATCTGCTTCAGCGCTATCCGTGGCCAGGCAACATTCGCGAGCTGGAAAATGTCATCGAACGGGCCACGATCCTCGTCGGCAATGGCAACCCTGTTGGACAGAATGTGATCTCGAGCGAGCACTTGCCGCGCGCGTTTGCTGAGTCGGTGCGACCGGTCACACCATCGGGGCTGCTCCATCCGGGCTTCTCGATTGACCGACTGGAAAAGGAGCTGATCTTCGAAGCGCTGGCGCGTTCCTCGGGAAACAAGACCGAAGCCGCCAAGCTGCTTGGCATCACCCGTCGCCGCCTGTACTCACGGCTCAAGAGCATTGAGAATGACAGCGAAGCAGAGGAGAATCCCAGCGAGTCCAGCGACGGCAGCAAGTAGACAGGCAGTACACGATGAGTGAATCCAAACTTCCGCTCCCAGTTGTTCCCTATCAGGCCCACCCGTGGCACGGCATCTCCGCCGGTGATCGCGCCCCGGACATCGTCGCCTCGTTCATCGAGATGGTCCCGACCGACACCGTCAAATACGAGGTCGACAAGCGCTCGGGACACCTCAAGCTCGATCGCCCCCAGAAATATTCGTCGCAGTGCCCGGCCCCATACGGCTTCATTCCCCAGACCTACTGCGGCAGCGGCTGCGGAGAGTACGCCGGCGGCAAGACCGGACGAACCAGCATCATCGGCGACGGTGATCCACTCGATATCTGCGTGCTCAGCGAGCGCACCATCAATCACGGCGGGGTGCTGGTCAACGCGCGACCGATCGGCGGCTATCGGATGTTCGATGGCAACGAAGCCGACGACAAAATCCTGGCGGTGCTGTGCGACGACCCCGCGTACGGCGCCTTCCGAACCATCGCCGACTGTCCGCGCAGCCTGGTCGAAAGGCTCCGTCACTACTTCCTCACCTACAAGGACATGCCCGGTCAGAGCGGTCAGGGAGTCACCCCGCGCCGCGTCGAGATCACCGACATCTACGACGCTGACGAAGCCCGCCACATCATCGCGCTATCGATCGCCGACTATCAGGCCAACTTCAAGCCCATGTGGTAAATCCACAGCCCGCGCAGCCAATATGAGTCCTCTCAAAGGACTCTTATTGCTGCGCTGTTTTGAACACGAGACGGACTGCCCGGCAGGAAGAAAGCGCGAAGCGGCAGCTCGGCTCAGTTGCTATCGAGCGACCTGACCAGTTCGTCGCCGCTGAGTCGATCGGCAGAGAGTCCCGTAAAGTACTGCATGAGGCCCGCTTGCTCGTAGCGCGGCAGAATGCGGAGACTCATCAGACCGATCTCGCGCAGGTTGGGAATCAGTCGCGAAAACATCACCTGCCGGAACTTCACCATCCCGGGCGCGTGGCTGACCATGTAGCGCCACTGCTCGCGTGACATCGTCCCTTCCGCCCACTCTTCAAACACTTCGTAGGCCATGAAACGGTTGCGCATCAGCAGCGCGACTTCGAGCGCCCAGTCTTCCCGCTCCTGCCGATCACTGTCGCTAAGCTCCTTGGTGATGTGATCGCGCAGAGCCAACACACCGTAGTGAACGTGACGCGCTTCGTCCTGAATCACCATCTTGAGGAGCTGCTTGAGCAGCGGCTCCTTGGTCAGTTTGTAGACCACTCCGAAAGCGCCGAGCGCCAATCCCTCGACCATGATCTGCATTCCCAGGAACTTGATATCCCAGCGCGAGTCCGCCATCAGCGCATCAATGATCACGAACAGGTTGTCATTGACCTGATACAGCTTGCCGAGCTTCTGCGTCAGGTATTTGTGGAAGACCTCGACATGGCGCCCTTCGTCCATCACTTGCGTCGAACCGTAGAGCTTTCCATCGAAGAATGGCACCGCTTCGGTGACCTGCGCCGCCGCGAACAGAGCCCCCTGTTCTCCATGCAAAAACTGACTGAGCATCCACGCCGCAACGCTGTTAAGGAGTCTCTGCTTCTCCTTGGGCGCAAGCCGGATTCCTGCTGCATGAAGATCCTCCCAGCCGATGAAGTCTTCGGGAATCAGCGGGATCTCGGGATTCTCGGGATCGACGCTGATCTGCCAAGGCAGCATGTCGGAATCCCACTGTCCCTGCTTGGCCCGCTGAAACAGAAGCTGCATCTCCGGATGATCAGCCGGATACGTAAAGTCAAAGTGCGCCTGATGGGAAGCCTGGACCTTGGTCGGCACGCCTTGCTTGCCGCGCTTCCACACCAGACCGCGAACTCCCGATGGTCCCAACGACTGCATGACGCGTGGATCGCGAATCTCGCGCAGCAGTCCCAGCGTCTCTGCAACCTCATCAAGACGATCACGGTAACGACCAGGAAGGATGCGATTTATGGTCTTGAGATCGAACATGGGAGTCCTCCTAAAGCGCACTCACAAAGCTAGCGATCTTGGCATCATGCAGCCGCGCCAAGATGTGATTTGCGATCGGCTGGACGCGCTGCACAATCGCCGCTGCGTCGCTGGCAGTCAGGTGTTGCAGGCGCTCGGAGATCAGCGCCATCTCTTTGAGAAACACAGACGAAATCGCTTCCTCAAAGATTAGAAGATCATCGGGACCAAAGCCTAGCTCGCGGCTCAGACCGGCACTACGGAGCTGCGACAGCGCTTCAATCAACCAGGCATCGCTCTCCGCGATCAGGGGTCTTCCCTGCGCGTCGCTGTGAATGCTTAGCAGATCAAGCGCCGCCATCCGCTCCACTTCCTCGCGCGTGATTCCAGTGCGCTCACAGATCGCTTGCAGCGCGAGCTTGCGCGGCGCCGAAGTCACCATGTTCGTCCCCATAAGGTGCTGCTTGACCTCCCGCAGCAGTCGCTGCTGCGCATCGCTGAGAGATCGGTCACGGGCCCCGAGCACGACCTTGATGGCACGCAGTGGCAGGAAGCGTTCCTCTTGAAGCTGGCGAATCAGGGCAATCCGTTCGATGTGTTCCTCTCCGTAATAGGCCATGTTGCGGCCCGTCTTGCGACCTTCGGGAAGCAGTCCTTCGCGAATGTAGAAGTGAATCGCTTGGCGCGGCAGTCCGGTGCGCGCACAGAGATCCTTCATCCGATACGTAGCCGTCCGTCGTCCGCTCATGGCACGTGTACTCGCGTCGGACGACGCGGATGCGACACGCACAGCAGGACCTGTCCCTGGGAACGCTCCTCCGCAGTCAGACAGTTTGGTTCTGGAAGCAGCACATCACCAGAGACCAGCTTCGCTTTGCAGGCGCCACAGCCGCCCATCGTGCAAGAGAACGGCAGATCGAGTCCTTCGCGGAGTCCCGCTTCCAGCACCGTTTCCTCGGCTGCGACTTGCACCGTCCGCACCACGCCTTGGCGCTCAATCTCGACGGACTGCGGCCCGGTTGGCAGCTCACTTGGCAGAAGCAGCGGCGTCGCAAAGCGCTCCTCATGAATGCGCTGCGGCGTTACTCCCCTGCGCAAGAGCACCGCGCGCGCCGACTCCATCAGTCCCTGCGGACCACACACATAGTAGTGGACCGTGCCGTCATCAGGAGTCAGTGCCGATAGCTCACGCTCGATCGTTGCCTGGTCCAGGACTCCGCTCCCCGCAACGAACTCTGGCTCTGCGATTTCTAGAACATGGCGCAGCTGGAAGCGCTCTGGATGCGCCTGCGCCAGCGATGCCAGACTGCTCGCAAAGACGATGTCAGGGCGGCTGCGGTTGCCATAAAGAAGCGTCACGAAGGACTCTTTTTCAACCATCAGCACCGCCTGAGCAATGCAGTGCAGCGGCGTAATCCCCGACCCACCACCAATCAGCACCAGCTTGCGCTGCGAGGCCGGACTCGGCGTCACCGTGAAGTGACCAGAGGGCCCCAGCACCTGCAACATCATGCCGGGATGGGCGTACTCATGAAGCTGAGCAGAGACCCGACCGCCCGCAATCCGCTTACACGTCAGGGTGAGCTGCGCACCATCGGACGTATATGTGCTCGCGGAATAGGCGCGCCGCTCGATCTTTCCAGCGATCGGAACAAGCACCGTAAAGAACTGTCCGGGCAGACACGGAATCGGGAGTCCCGCCGGATCGGTCAGCACCAGCGTCAGGGCATCGGCAGTCTCTCGAATCACCTCTCGCACGCGCAGCGCGCGGGGAAGTACCGCGGTCTTGGCAGTCTGGGTGTGTACCATTGGAATCAGCGGCGACGGATGCTTCCCTTGCAGCAGCAGCGCGAGCATTCCCAAGTCCCGCTTCGCCGCTTGCCAGCGCTCTTGGACCGCACGAGGTAGCCGGTTGAAGTCGATCATGATCCCAAGCATAACCAGTCCCGATGTCTTGTGTAAAGCGACACTTTACACATTCTCAATTGGTCGACGGAAAAATGATCTGTTTCAGCGGCTCGTGCTGCGTGCAGAGCTATGGATGCTTTCGCCCAAAGGGGGTCGACTGCGTGAGGCGCGACAGCTTTTCGTAGGCTTCCTGGGCCAGCTTCTCAATGAGCAGCTCGGCTTCCCGTTCACGGCCCGGCATCGCCACTGCCACTGAGAGCACAAAGGGCCGCGAGGGCAGAAGGACAATCCCGGTATCGGTACGCAGTCCGGGCAGACTCCCTGGCTTGCTGGCTACCTCGATCTCATCGGGCAGCGCCGCTTCCAGATAGCCGTGTTTGGTTCGCGACAGAATCTGGAGCGCTTCCTTGGTACGCTGAGGATCGAGCAGCTCGCCGCGCCACAGCTTTTCATACAGCAGCGCCAGCTCATGCGGAGTCGAGACGTTCTCGAGTCCCTGCCGAACCGCTGCCCCGTCGAGCATCTTGCGCCGCAAGCGGGTCCTTGCAAACCCCGCGCGCAGTAGGAACTGATTCACCTCCGCCATTCCCACCCGCGAGATAAGGACATTGGTGGCGCTGTTGTCGCTGGTCGTCACCATGATGGTCAACAGGTCACGGGTCGTGAGCCGACTGACTCCCGGCGTCAGTCCAGACAGGATCGGACTCGATGGAACCAGGTCTTCGGCACGTGGGACATAGGGCTCTTGCAGCTCGCCCCCGCTGCCGCTCGCTAGCTTGCTCAGCACAGTCAGCAGCAGCGGCATCTTGATCGAACTGGCGATCGCAAACTCGAGATCAGCGTGAAAGGACAGACGCCTGCCACTTCGCAAATCGACCAGCTCATAGCCGACCACCCCATCGAAGCCAGCGACGAGAGCAGCATAGCGATCCGCGAGCTGTTGCCAGCAGACAGAGTCGAGGTTGGGAGTCGCCAAAGGAGTCGCAGAAGGAGTTCCGAGCGGAGCCCCTGCCGAACTCCCGAGTCCCAGACAGAATGCGCCCGCGAGCGCCGTAGCGCGCAGAATGGAAAGTCTAGCCATGAGCGGAAGCAGAGCAGAGAAGGACAAGGGAAGGAAGAGGAACCGGAGCGGTCGATTACTTCAGGACGGACTTCAGCGTGACACCCAGCTCGGCTGGGGTCTTGGCGACGGCAATTCCTGCTGCCTGCAGAGCCGCGATCTTGTCGCTCGCCGTGCCCTTGCCACCCGCGATGATCGCTCCCGCGTGTCCCATCCGGCGACCCGGAGGAGCCGTTTGTCCGGCAATAAACGCTGCCACCGGCTTCGACATGTGCTTTTTGATATATGCCGCCGCGTCCTCTTCCGAGGAGCCGCCAATCTCGCCCATCATCAGCACCGCGTGGGTGTCGGGATCGCGCTCGAACAGCTCGAGGACATCGATGAAGTCCATGCCCTTGATCGGATCGCCACCGATGCCCACGCAGGTCGACTGACCGAGTCCCAGCTGCGTCAGCTGATGCACGCCCTCATAGGTCAGCGTTCCCGAGCGCGACACCACGCCGATGTGACCGGCCTTGTGGATGTAGCCCGGCATGATGCCGATCTTGCACTGGTCGGGCGTGATGATGCCGGGGCAGTTCGGACCAATCAGCCGCGTCCGCTTGGCGCCGGTCTGCGCGTCGAGCACGCGCCGCACCTTGAGCATGTCCAGCACCGGAATGCCCTCGGTGATGCAGACGACCAGCTCGAGCCCCGCGCCAATCGCCTCGAGGATGCTGTCCCCTGCAATTGCTGCCGGCACATAGATCACGGTCGCGTTGGCGCCGGTCTGCTTAACGGCTTCGGCGACGGTATCGAACACCGGCAGGTTGAGGTGCCTGGTCCCACCCTTGCCAGGAGTCACTCCACCGACGACGTTGGTTCCGTACTCGACCGCTTTTTCGGTGTGAAAAGTTCCGTTCTTGCCGGTCAGGCCCTGAACGAGCAGTCGGGTGTTCTTATTTACGAGAATCGACATGACTGCCTCCCTAGGCCGCGACCTGGCCAGCCAGCGCGACGATCTTTTGGGCGCCGTCGGCCATATCGGACGCCGCCTCCACGCTTAGCCCCGACTCGGCGAGGATCTGCTTGCCCAGCTCGACATTGGTACCTTCGAGCCGAACCACCAGCGGAACCTTCAGTCCGACTTCCTTCACCGCCGTGATCACGCCCTTGGCGATGGTGTCGCACTTCATGATGCCGCCAAAGATGTTGATGAAGATGCCGCGCACCGCCGGGTCAGCCGTGATGATCTTGAACGCTGCAGTCACCTTCTCTGCCGTGGCGCCGCCGCCGACGTCGAGGAAGTTGGCCGGCATGCCGCCGTAGAAGCGGATGATGTCCATCGTCGACATCGCCAGACCCGCACCGTTGACCATGCAGCCGATGTTGCCGGTCAGCTTGACGTACGACAGGTCGAACTTCTTGGCCTCCGTCTCCGCCGGCTCTTCCTCATCCAGATCGCGCAGCTCCTCAATGTCCGCGTGGCGAATCAGCGCGTTGTCGTCGAAGTTGACCTTCGCATCGAGCGCGATGATCTGACCCTGCTTGGTCAGCACCAGTGGATTGACCTCAAGCAGCGAACAGTCCAGCTCCTGATAGGCGCGCACCAGCGTCACGAAGAACTTGCAGGCCGCCCCCACCACTTCCATTCCTGCCGACTTCAGACCGAGCGCAAACGCGACCTCCCGAGCCTGATACGGCGCAAAGCCGACCAGCGGATCGATCACCGCCTTGAAGATCTTCTCCGGCTGGTGAGCGGCCACTTCCTCGATGTCCATGCCGCCTTCCGTCGACACCATCAGGACCAGGCGCCCCTTCTGGCGATCCAGCGTCACCGCCGCGTAAAACTCCTTGGCGATATCGACGCCCTGCTCCAGGAGCAGCCGCCGCACCTTCTTGCCCTCGGGGCCGGTCTGATGTGTCACCAGCTGCATGCCGTAGATCTTGCGAATCGCGGCCTGGCAGTCCTCGGTGGTCTTGGTGACTTTGACGCCGCCACCTTTGCCACGACCGCCCGCGTGAATCTGCGCCTTGACGACGACCAGCGGATTGCCGGTCTCACTGCGCACCCATGCCGCAGCTGCCTCGGCTTCCTCGACGGTGAGCGCCGCCTTGCCAATCGGCACCGGCAGGCCCTTCTTCCGGAGCAGCTCTTTGGCCTGATACTCGTGAATGTTCATTTACTTCCCCTAAGAGATCCTGACCTCACCCTCGCCGCCGCTTTGCGAAAACAGCGCGGCAGCGGCGCAGACGAAGGCGCAGGATCTGTGGTTACGGTTTGCGAAGGAGGCTTACAGCCGAGCGCTGGCGTCGACGAGCTCGCGAACGGCAGCAACGCTCTTGGCCAGCTGCGCCTTCTCGTCGTCAGTGAGCGTGATCTGAAGGACCTTCTCGACGCCGCCCTTGCCAATCACACAGGGCAGGCCGATGTACAGGTCGCTGATTCCGTACTCACCGTTGCAGTAGACCGCCGCCGGGACGAGGCGCTTCTGGTCATGCAGGAAGGACTCTGCCATCACCACCGCCGCCGTCGCCGGCGCGTAGTAGGCCGAGGTGCCCATCAGCTTGACGATCTCGCCACCACCACCAGCGGTGCGGGTGCAGATCGCAGCCAGGCGCTCCGGCGAGATGAACTGCTTGACCGGGATGCCGTTGACGGTGCAGTACGAGGTCACGGGCACCATGGTGTCACCGTGGCCACCGAGGACCATCGCCTTGACGTCCTTGATGCTGACGCCCATCTCCTGAGCGAGGAACAGCTGGAAGCGCGCCGAGTCGAGCACGCCGGCCATGCCAGCAACGCGACCCTTCGGGAAACCCGTGACCTTGGCGCACTCAAAGACCATCGCGTCGAGCGGGTTCGAGATGACGATCACAAACGCGCTCGGGCAGTGCGTCTTGATGTTCTCGGCAACGCTGCGCATGATCTTGAGGTTGATCGACAGCAGGTCGTCGCGGCTCATGCCCGGCTTGCGGGGAACGCCGGCAGTGACGACCACCACGTCCGAGTTTGCAGCATCGGCCCAGTTCGAGGTCCCGGTGATGTTGCAGTCCCAACCGAGCAGAGTGCCATTCTGCATCAGGTCGAGCGCCTTGCCCTTGCACAGGCCCTCTTTGTCGGGAATGTCGAGCAGGACTACGTCCGCCAGTTCTTTGCGGGCGATGAGGGCCGCCAGCTCGCCACCGATGTTGCCGCCACCGATGACGGCGATCTTCTTACGACCGGAAGTGGTGTGGTGCATGGGTAAAGGTCTCCTTGTGTCCGAGCCGCATCCCGTCGCCCAAAGCCGTGAGAGAGGCGCTGCTGGGATGTCTCGATGGTGTGTCCTATAAACCGGGCTGGGAGTCTACTCCGAGTTCCCGAAAAACGATAGGGCACGATTGGTCCGGCCAGCAGCGCGGAGTTTCCGACGAGAAATCACCTGCCAACAGCCTCTTGC